>ODAJ014783485.1_pt1 | contig 33620 bp, 28 predicted proteins | sample 1539241 | NCBI WGS metagenome assembly ODAJ01 (sample SAMN02144231, study PRJEB22623) | gut metagenome | biome: sheep rumen | host: Ovis aries | place: New Zealand
CATATTTAACTTCGTTTTCTTCCGTCACGACTCGGCAGAGTTCAAGCCCGCTTGACTCTGCTCTCGCTGCTCCGTCAGTTGCAGATTTTTGCCTATCCCCGTGGCACTTAAGCGGCAGAACCGAGCCTACTGGTTATTTCTTGAATTTCTCCGAAAGTAATTACAATTACTCCGAAAAAACTTTTTTTGGCGCAAATAAGGGACACTTATTGAGAAATAAGGCATCCTTATTGTTGAATAAGGTACCCTTATTACTAAATAACCCTGGGTTATGGTGCTACAACTTTTAGTCTTAATAGGTAAAGATACATACCATCAGGAATGGAACACCATGCAGGCCCAGTCGCTATCAGTTTGGGTGGATTGGAGCGACAAGCCTAGTTGCTGAGCCTTGCTTTCGAGCAGGGAACAGTCGGTTTCATAAAAACCGCTGAGAATGAGGGTGGCACCAGGTGACATCATGTTGACGAAGCGGGGCATGTCCTGAAGAAGAATGTTGCGATTGATGTTGGCGAGGACGAGGTCGAACTTGCCGTTGACAGTGTCGAGAATGGAACTGTCGCCACAGAGCGATGTCAAGTGGTCATCGACGTGGTTGATGACGGCATTATGACGGGTGTTGTCTGCACTCCATTCATCGATGTCGTAACCGACACACTCTTGGGCTCCCAACTTCAGGGCACAGATGCCCAGGATGCCTGTTCCGCATCCGCAATCCAGGACGCGCTTGCCTTTTAAGTCCATGTCGAGTAGGGTAGAGCATATCATGCGGGTGGTCTCATGGGTGCCCGTGCCGAAAGCCAGATGGGCGTCAATCTCGATTGAGATGATGTCTGATGTTTGAAGTTTGAGGTCTGATGGCAGATGGCGTCCGTCGTGGATGATGATACGCTCAAACATCTTACTTCTTCCATCTTCCTTCTTCCCTCTTACCTCTATCGGCTCGAAGCCCTCTTGTTCCCATTGCTCGTTCCAGTCTTTGTCCTCGGCCTCGCGTACATTATATATTATATGGGTGCCAGCGATGGGGAAATCAAGGATAACGTTTTTCAAGGCTTCCTCGTCGAAGAGCGACTGTTGGACATAGGCCAACAGACCGGTCGGGGTATCCTCGAAAGTTTCGAAACCAGCCTCTGCGGAGAGGGCGGAAAGCAAGTCGCGTGCATCCTGTGAGCACGGTGTGATGGTTATTTCAACTTCGTAGTATTTCATGTCTTTTATGTTAAATCTGAGTACAAAATTACAAAAAATAGGGAAAAACCTATCCGTTCTTAGGGTTTTTCCCTAATTTTGCATGAAAATTAGTAGTATTTTTGCATCGTGAACAAATATAAAAGAGAAAATTAATATGAAAAAATTTATCCTACTAACAGTTGTTGCGGCCTTGCCACTCACGCTGATGGCACAGGACGACGATATGTACTTTGTTCCGACAAAGGAGAACGTTGCCAAGGAGGTGAAGTCCTACGGCATGCCTAAGGGTACATACTATTCAGGAAGCAACCGCAGTGTAGATGATTACAATCGCAGGTCATGGTCGAGCGTGCAGCCCATCGATTCGGCAGGCAACGATATCATAGACTTCTCTGCCGTGCGTGGTGTCTATCCTGATTCTACCGTGGCGTATGAAAACGACTATAAATACACCAAGCGCTTGAGCCGTTTCGATGGTTACACATCGACTTCGGAGGCTTACTGGGATGGCTATAGAGACGGACGTTGGAGCTCGCCGTGGTATTATTCAACCTATTACACTTGGTATGATCCCTGGTATTGGAACGACCCTTGGTACTATGGTTACTATGGCTACTACGGTGGTTGGTATTCTCCCTGGTATTATGGAGGTTACTATCGTCCTTGGAGATATTGGGGATGGTACGGTCCGAGATACTACGCTCGTACTTACTATCGTCCGAGCGGAGCAGGCAGGTTCCATACAAGCCGTCCGGCAAGTACGGGAGTCAGAAGCTATGGCAGTGGACGCTTTAACAACAGCAGCCGCTATAGTCACGGTTCGTTTGGCAATGGGTCGAACATGAGTCGTGGTGGTTCGTATAGTTCACCATCCCGTTCATCGGGTGGCTTTGGCGGCGGTGCTACACGTAGCGGTGGCTTCGGAGGCGGTGGCAGCTTCGGAGGAGGCGGTCGCTCTGGTGGCGGTGGAACATTCAGTCGTGGAAGATGAGTGAAGAGTGGGCGGGCTTCGCCCTAGTGAAAAGTCTTTGACCTAAAGGTACAAAGCGACCAAAGGTCGAGCGGAATAGTGAAAAGTGAATAGTGAATAGTGAAGAATGAAGAATATGAAGAAGATTTATGTAATAGCTGCAATGATGTTGGTTACGATGCCACTGGCAGCACAGGAGACATATGAGAATGCGAAGATAGCGCAGGAGGACTTGAACGGTACCGCTCGCTATGTGGGAATGGGTGGTGCTATGGAGGCACTGGGTGCTGATCTTTCAACCATATCTACCAACCCTGCTGGTATCGGCTTGTTCCGTAAATCAAACGTCAACATATCGTTTGGCTTGGTTTCACAGGACAATGCGAAAAGTGTGATGGGTGGCAACAAAACCAATATGTCGTTCGATCAAGCGGGTTTTGTCTATTCCTCTCGTACAGGCAAGACGTCTTACCTGAACCTGGCGTTCAATTTCCATAAGAGTCGTAATTTCAACATGATACTGTCGGCAGCAGCACCGTTGCAGAATGCTTCGCTGAACAAACTGACATACGACAAGGGTATCAACGAGCTAGTTTATCCACAGCAAAAGGGCGTTGACCTGTACGTGCGAGATGCCGAAGGGCGCATTGTAGGCTATAACCATCAGCCTGACTTCAGCAGCTGGCCTTATCAGAGTTGTAACCAGCTGGACGATATGTTGGCAAACGGTTACAACTTGGCAGGATTGTATGATGTTGACACCGAACAAAAGATAGGTGATATATGGACTTACGACAATGCTAACAGTTACCAGTTTGACCGTGCCCACAAGGGATATATCGGAGTTTATGACTTCAACATATCAGGTAATATCAACAACCGTGTCTATCTGGGTATCACCGTTGGATTGCATGATGTGCACTACAAGCACACGAGCGAATATACCGATTTCATGCATACCGCTGAGATGACTCGTGACTATAGCTTGACGGTTGCTGACTCGCGTGAGATTACGGGTACCGGCTTTGACGTGAAGGCAGGTATTATCTTCCGTCCGGTGGAGACCTCTCCCTTCCGCATTGGACTGTCGGTATCTACTCCTACGTTCTATGAGTTGCGCACTAGTAACACCACTACCATTTTCGATTCGGACGGTAACAGCATGAGCTCTCGCAATATCAATGATGCCAACAATGGACGTTGCAATTATAAGTTCAAACTCTACACGCCTTGGAAATTCGGTGCAAGTCTTGGTCACACCATCGGTACACAGGTTGCTCTGGGACTCAGCTACGAGTATGCTGACTATGGTTCTATGGACACACGAGTTATCACGGGTGAATACTACGACTATTGGTCGAATTCACGTTCTACGGAGTCAAGGAGCGACAAGGTGATGAACGACCATACTGAGGGTACGCTGAAGGGTGTTCATACGCTGAAGTTGGGCGGAGAGTACAAGCCCGTGAAGGATGTTGCCCTGCGTTTAGGCTACAACTATGTAAGCTCGATGTACAAGAAGGATGGTTTCAAGGATGGTTCGCTCGACTCTTACGGCACATACGTGGCTTCGGCAACTGACTTCACCAACTGGGAAGATACCCACCGCATCACCCTGGGTGCTGGCTATACCTATGAAAAGTTCAACGTTTCGCTGGCTTACCAGTACAGCATGACGAAAGGAACGTTCTATCCCTTCATGAGCTATACCGATACGTATGTGAGCGATTGCAACAATATCGTAGATGGGGTTAGCGTGAAGAATAACCGCCACCAGCTGTTGCTGACACTGGGTTATACGTTCTAAGGCGCGTTGCGCCAAATGAGGAATGAGAAATGTGAAATGAGGAATTAAAATGAAGAAATGAGGAAATGACATTGCGCCACCCTCATTTCTTCATTTATCATTTAGGGCCTAAGCCCGTCATTTCTCATTTCACATTTCTCATTTCTCATTTGGAGCTTGCTCCATTTAGTAGCTTCTTGCTATGATGACACGATGTTTGGCGGGCTTGCCGCTGACCATGTCAACACCAGGAGTTTGTTCGTAGGCGAAAGGTACGCAACGGATGGTTGCCTGTGTCTCCTCCTTAATCTTGGCCTCCGTCTCGGCAGTACCGTCCCAATGGCAAAGGAAGAAACCTCCGTCCTTCACCTTCTCCTTGAACTCTTCGTAGTTCTCACACTCATAGACATGCTCGTCACGATACTTGCGAGCCTTCTCGAAGATGTTCTTTTGGATATCCTCCAGCAGCTGCTCTACGTATTCGGCAATACCCTCGATGGAACGTGTTTCCTTCTCCAGTGTGTCACGACGCATCACCTCTATAGTGCCGTTTTCCAAATCGCGGGCACCCAATACCAAGCGTACGGGAACACCCTTCAGTTCGTAGTCGGCAAACTTGAAGCCGGGACGCTTGTTGTCAGAATCGTCGAACTTAACGCTGATGCCAGCCTTGCGCAGCTTCTCAATAATAGGTTGTACCTCCTTATTGACTTGCTCCATCTGCTCGGGCTTGGTAGCAATGGGGATGATGACAACCTGGATAGGAGCCAAGCGTGGAGGCAATACAAGACCATTATCATCAGAATGGGTCATGATGAGCGCACCGATGAGTCGGGTAGAAACACCCCAAGAGGTAGCCCATACATACTCAGGCTTGTTCTCCTTATTTAAATAGGTAACCTCAAAAGCCTTGGCGAAATTCTGACCCAAGAAGTGGGAAGTGCCACTCTGTAAGGCCTTTCCGTCTTGCATCATAGCCTCGATTGTATAGGTGTCCAAAGCACCGGCAAAGCGCTCGGTTTCACTCTTCACACCTTGCAGTACGGGAACAGCCATCCATTCCTCGGCAAACTTGGCATAGACGTGGAGCATCTTCTTGGCTTCCTCCTCAGCCTCCTCACGAGTGGCATGAGCCGTATGGCCTTCCTGCCACAGAAACTCAGAAGTACGCAAGAAAGGACGGGTGCGCATTTCCCAACGCATCACGTTACACCACTGGTTACACATCAAGGGCAGGTCGCGCCAAGAGTGAATCCAGTTCTTATAGGTGTTCCAGATAATGGTTTCTGACGTAGGACGTACAATGAGCTCTTCCTCCAGTTTTGCTGCTGGGTCAACCACCACGCCACTCTTATCCTCGGTAGCCTTTAGACGATAGTGGGTGACAACGGCACATTCCTTGGCAAAACCTTCTACATGTTCGGCCTCACGGCTCAGGAACGACTTGGGGATGAGCAAAGGGAAATAGGCATTCTGAGCACCCGTCTCCTTGAACATACGGTCCAATTCGTGCTGCATTTTCTCCCAGATAGCATAGCCGTATGGCTTGATGACCATACAACCACGTACGGCACTCTGCTCAGCGAGGTCGGCTTTTACTACAAGATCGTTATACCACTGGCTGTAATTATCAGCCCGTTTTGTTAATTCCTTCAGTTCTTTTGCCATATTTGATTGAATTTTCTTAAAAATTGCTGCAAAGTTAGCAATAATTTCTCATTTTTCGTTACTCATTCCTCTTTTTTTTATTATCTTTGCAAACAGAAATAACTTGTTTCACTAAAAAATAAATTAAAGTATGAAAACAAAAATCATTTCTTTGTTGCTCTGCGTTGGCATGATTTGTGCTTGTAACAATACGCAGAAGGGTGCAGGTATTGGTGCTGGTGGTGGTGCCGTACTTGGTGGTATCATTGGTGCTATTGCAGGTAATACAATGGTTGGTGCTGCTATCGGTGGTGCTGTAGGTGCTGGTGCCGGTGCTATTATCGGTAAGAAGATGGACAAGGCTAAGGCTGAGGCCCAAAAGGTGAAGAATGCTCAGGTTGAGACCGTCAAGGACGCTAACGGCCTGCAGGCTGTGAAGGTTACCTTCGACTCTGGTATTCTCTTTGCTACTGGTAAGGCAGATCTTTCGCAGAGTGCCAAAAACTCACTGGTTCAGTTTGCCAAGGTGTTGAATAACAATAAGGATTGCGACATCGCTATCATTGGACATACCGACTCTACGGGGTCTGATGCTGTTAACCAGCCTCTGTCCGTAAGCCGTGCCAATAGCGTGAACAACTATCTGAAGTCTTGTGGTGTTAGCTCAGCACAGATTAAGAGTGTTGAAGGTCAGGGTTCAACCAATCCCGTTGCTGACAACTCTACCGAGGCAGGCCGTAAGCAGAACCGTCGTGTGGAGGTTTACATGTATGCTTCACAGCAGATGATTCAGCAGGCTGAAGCTGGTAAGCTGCAGTAATGAAAACGCTGATTCAGAAAATCAAGCAAATAATAATGTGGATAGTGGTGGCTTTCTTTGCCTCCACTATCCTTTCTGTTGTTGCCCTACGCTGGTTGCCTGTCTATTTCACCCCTTTGATGTTCATCCGTTTGGCTGAACAGGTGGATGAAGGGAAGTCAATGACATTGCATCACCATTGGGTCCCTTTAGAGAAAATTTCACCCTCATTGCCTACGGCGGTGATGGCTTCCGAGGATGCCCGCTTTCTGGAGCATCACGGGTTTGACTACAAAGCTATTGAGCAGGCTGCCATGCGTAATATGAAGCATCCGGAAAAGCGTAAGCTGGGGGCTTCAACTATTTCGCAACAGACTGCCAAGAATGTGTTCCTATGGCCTGGACGGTCCTGGGTGCGCAAAGGCTTTGAAGTATATTTCACCACATTGATTGAGCTGATGTGGACGAAGCAACGTATCATGGAGGTTTATCTGAACTCCATTGAGATGGGCGACGGCATCTATGGAGCTGACGCAGTGGCTGAACATCATTTCAATACTACTGCCGAACAATTAACCAAGGCACAGTGTGCGCTGATAGCGGCATCGCTGCCTAATCCACGACGTTTCAATTCTGCCCGTCCGAGTGGCTATATGCTGAAACGTCAAGCTCGCATACTACGAGAAATGCGCTTTGTAAAAAAACTATAATACTGCCTAGTTATGAAGAAAGAAAAAAAGTTCCATTCGTTTGCCACAAGACTTTCACAATGGGTGATGCTGGTGCTGTTTGTCATGATGTCCGCATTAGCCATCTTTATCTATTACATCACTGGTTCAGTTCTTTTGGAAACCGAAGCTAGCACGATTAAAAACAGTATGAAAAGCGCAGAGCGTAGTATCAGTGATATGATGTCGGACGTGATGGTGGCAACTGATAACAACGTGTTTGACATAGAACGTAATCTTTCAAAGCCAGACGAGATGCAGGCTATCGTGGAGCGTATCGTAAAACAAAACAAGCATATACGCAGTTGTGGTGTCAGCTTTATTGAAAACTACTATCCCTCGAAGGGACGCCAATTCTGTCCGTACGCTTGGCGTAGCGACAGTTCGGAAGTACAAGTGCAACGGCTGGACGATGTTGTCAATGACTACCTGAACAGCAAATGGTTTAAAGAGGCACTGGCAAAGGATTCTGCCTATTGGTCAGACCCTTTTGTTGACGGACATGATGGCAAGACACCTCTGGTTGCTTTCCTTCAACCTATTCACGACCAGCAGGGACGTGTTGTGGCTGTCATGGGTGCCGATTTGTCACTCGACTTCATGACAGAATTTCTGGAAGAACAAGACAGTCTTACAGAGGATGCTATGTGGATTGTTCAATCAGACATACCGCTGAGAAGTTATATATTATCGCAGGATGGTACCTACCTGACACATCCTGAGTCTTGGCACATCATGAAGGGTAATTTCTTCCAACACGTAAAAGATTATGATGACGAAGAAGGAGTGGCCAAGAATGCTATCAAGGAGATGAAGGAAAAAAAGGTAAGTAACCGTGAGACGGATTATATGATGATGATCAACAGAACTCCTTCTTATCTTTTTTATGCTCCTGTTAAGGGTACAGACTGGATATTGGTAGTGGTTGCTCCCAGGGTAGTGCTCGACTTGATGGGACTGGTAGTGGGGTTATTCATGCTGGTGGTAGTTCTTGTCATCATACAGGTGACCTTCCTGGTTTGCAGGTTTGTCATCAAGCGTTCTGCGAAACCTTTGAAAGTGTTGGCAGATGCAGCCGATATGGTGGCTCAAGGTCATTTCGACACACAACTGCCATCCATCAAGCACAACGATGAGATTCACCAGTTGCGCGACTCGTTTGAAAACATGCAGCAATCGTTGGCTACCTATGTGGAAGACCTGAAAACGACAACGGCGGCTAAAGCCTCTATAGAAAATGAACTGGAGATAGCCCACGGCATACAGATGAGCATGTTGCCGAAAACCTATCCCGCTTTCCCATATCGTAGCGATATTGACATCTACGGACAGGTGACACCAGCCAAGGCTGTTGGTGGTGACCTCTACGATTTCTTTATCCATGATGAGAAACTGTTCTTCTGCATTGGTGATGTGTCGGGCAAGGGTGTGCCAGCGTCTTTGGTAATGGCGGTTACACGTTCGCTGTTTAGGAATATCGCTGCACATACTGCCCACCCGGATAAAATGGTAATGGCACTGAATGAGGCATTGAGTGACAATAACGAGACGAATATGTTTGTTACGCTCTTCGTTGGTGTGCTCGATTTGTCATCAGGTCATCTCAGTTATTCCAATGCAGGTCATGATATGCCATTGCTGCTGACGGATGACGAGGTGATTGTCCTGTCTTGTGATGCCAATGTACCGGCAGGCGTCATACCTGGCTGGAACTTTACTTGTCAGCAGCTGGAGATGAAGACGGGCACTACACTTTTCCTCTATACAGACGGTCTTAATGAGGCTGAGGATATTCATCATAATCAGTTCGGCATGGAGCGTATGCAGCAGACGGCAATGAATGCCACTCGTACCCCCCAGCAGTTTATATCAATTATGAGAGAAGAAGTGGCGAAGTTTGTGGGAGACGCAGAACAAAGCGACGACCTGACCATGTTAGCCATCCAGTATAAAAAATAACCAGCTATCAGCGAATCATTTAAAGTCCAGTAAGATGATAAACGAGAATTATATATACGTATTGATGTTGGCGATTGCCTTGTCCATCATCATTGTCATGGCCTCTGTCATTATCCCCATTCGTCTTTTCAACTGGAAGCGGTGGAAGGGACTTATCCTGGGACTTGTGCTGCAGCCTATTGTATGTGCCATTCTGATATTCGGTGTGTTTATGGGAATCGTTGGCTACACTGAATCCAAGGCGGATCGTCAGAGAGAATCTGCTATGGTTGCCGTGTGTACGCTTCGGGCAGATTCTGCTAAAACGGATACGCTGAGATGGTATATTAAAGCTGACGAAGAATGCTTCCAAGTAGATGATAACGACATCAAAGCTTTTGACGTTATCCGACTTGATCAAACCAGTGTGGGTGTAGAAGACAGAATTGTCGTTAAGTTTAACGTAAAGAAAAAACAAGTCGCAGCCACTGATTTTGGTAAACCGATTAAGGTTGAAAAGGTGGACTGGGAACAGGTGAGAGACTATTTGAACAAGAAATAATATCATCATTTGTAGGTATTTTAAGGTGTAAAGTTGATAATGTTGAATTTATTTGCTACTTTTGCAGATAAATAATATTAAGGTATGAATCTTTCGGAACTGAAGACAGGCGATAAAGCCTATATAGTAAAGGTAAAAGGACATGGTGGCTTCCGCAAGCGTATTGTGGAAATGGGATTCATCAAGGGACAACGTGTGGACGTCTTGCAGAGTGCTCCGTTGCAGGATCCTGTGAAATATCGGGTGATGGGATATGAGGTGAGCCTAAGGCGACAGGAAGCCGAAAAGATAGAGGTGACAGACGACGAGCGTGAAGCAGCAGAAATCAGTGAACCTCAGAATGTAGCTACCACGGCCCATTATGCTACGCATTCTGCCCGTCATACCATTAATGTGGCTTTGGTGGGTAACCCCAATTGCGGCAAGACTTCTCTCTTTAACTTTGCATCAGGCGCCCATGAGCGTGTGGGCAACTATAGTGGTGTCACGGTTGATGCCAAAGAGGGTTATGCGGACTTTGAGGGCTATCACCTGAAACTCATCGACTTGCCAGGCACCTATTCGCTGTCGGCTTATTCTCCAGAGGAGCTGTATGTTAGAAAGCAGTTGCTGGAAGATACTCCTGATGTCATTATCAACGTTATTGATTCTTCGAATATCGAGCGTAACTTGTATCTGACTACACAACTGATGGATATGCACCTCAGAGTGGTGTGTGCGCTGAATATGTTTGACGAGACGGAGCGTCGTGGTGACCACTTGTCCATTGATACGCTGAGTTCCTTGTTGGGCATGCCGATGGTACCCACGTCGTTTAAGACGGGTAGGGGATTACCGGAATTGCTGCGTGAGGTGATTCATATCTTTGAGAGTCAGGAGGGGCATGACAACTACTATCGTCATATCCATATCAATCACGGACATGAGATAGAGGATGGTATTGCCAAGATACAGACGTTCCTGAAAGGCAATGATTTGCTTCGTCTGCGCTATAGTACCCGATGGCTGGCTTTGAAACTGCTTGAGAAGGACACAAAGGCAGAAGAGGTTATAGCATCGCTTCCTGAGAGCAAACAGATATTGGCTGCTCGAGATACGGCAATACATCGTGTGAAAGAGGAGACAGGCAACGACTCGGAAACGGCTATCATGGATGCCAAATACGGTTTTATCCGTGGTGCGCTGAAAGAGGCAGGCTACAAAGTAGGACAAATGGAGAACACGTATCATGTGACTCATAAACTTGATGCCCTTGTCACCAATCGCTGGTTGGGTTTTCCCCTTTTCTTCGCCCTGCTGTTTCTGATGTTCGAGGTGACATTCACACTAGGGCAATATCCGATGGATTGGATTGATGCCGGCGTAACATGGTTGGGAGAGTGGATAGGCAACGTCATGAGCGATGGTCCCTTGAAGGATATGCTGGTAGATGGTGTTATAGGTGGTGTAGGAGCAGTCATCGTGTTCCTACCGCAAATTCTGATTCTTTATACGTTTATCTCGTTGATGGAAGATTCCGGCTATATGGCTCGTGCTGCTTTCATCATGGATAAGCTGATGCATAGCATGGGCCTACACGGGAAATCGTTCATTCCGTTGATTATGGGCTTTGGCTGTAACGTGCCTGCTATCATGGCAACCCGTACCATTGAGAGCCGCCGTTCGCGACTGATTACAATGCTGATATTGCCTATGATGTCGTGTTCTGCCCGCTTACCTGTTTATATTATGATAACGGGTGCCTTCTTCGCCGTACGTTATCAGAGTCTGGTTATGGTATCGCTCTATGTTATTGGAATCGTCCTTTCCGTCATCATTGCGCGCCTGTTGAGCACATACGTCATCAAGGGTGAGGACACGCCATTCGTAATGGAGTTGCCTCCCTATCGTTTCCCAACGGCAAAGGCCATCTTCCGCCATACGTGGGAGAAAGGCAAGCAGTATCTGAAGAAGATGGGAGGTGTCATTCTGGTGGCTTCAATCATTGTCTGGGCATTGGGTTATTTCTCGCCCTCGGGCATTGCCGATTCGTTGGAAGATAGCTTTATCGGTATGTTGGGTAAGGCCATTGAACCCATATTCTTGGCGCAGGGCTTTGATTGGCGATTGGATGTCAGTCTGATAGCAGGTGTGGGTGCAAAAGAGATCGTGGCTTCTACCATTGGAGTGCTCTATGGTGACGGTGCTTTTGGTTTCTCGTCGTTGACGGCTTATGCTTTCCTGTTGTTTGTTCTCATCTACTTCCCATGTATAGCCACTATTGCTGCCATCAAGAACGAGAGCGGTTCGTGGCGTTGGGCTGTCTTTGGTGCCGTATATACAACGGTATTGGCATGGATTGTGTCGGCTGCCGTTTATCAGATAGGTTCGCTCTTTATCTGATAGGCAGCCTATTTGATTGGCTCCATGTGGAGGGAGACGTGCGTGTTGGCACCAAAGCGCTGTTTTAGTTTCTGTTCAATGGTTGTTGCACGTTCGTGAACGCTATTCAGGGGTAGTTGTCCGTCCATTCTAATATGGGCTTCAATAGCGATGCGGTTACCAATACGGCGTGTTCGCAGGTTATGAGGCTGTTGTACATCACCGAACGACTGTATAATATGTACAATCTCCTGTTCTGTTTCTGCTGGTAATGAGCTCTCCGTCAGTTCGTTGATGCTTTTCTTCAACAACTCGTAAGCCACTTTTACCAGCATCAGACCCACCACAATGGAAGCTAAAGGGTCAAATACCGCCCAGTTGTTGCCTAACCAGATGGCCAAACCGATACCGATGGCTGCACCTACTGATGAGAGAGCATCGCTGCGGTGATGCCATGCATTGGCTATCATCACCTGCGAGTTCAGCTCCTTTCCACGATGAGAAGTATATTGATAGAGCATTTCTTTGATAACTATCGACAATAAGGCAGCCCATAAGGCTATCCATCTCGGTGCTTCGAGTTCTTCGCCGTTTAGCCATGCGGTAAACTTCATCACACCCGAGACCACAATACCTGTTGCTGCTGTCACTAATGCCAAGCCTATCAGAAACGAAGCAATGGTTTCAAACTTGCCGTGTCCATAGTCGTGTGACTGGTCTTGTGGCTTGGCACTGATGCTTACAAATACCAGTACCAGGATATCTGTGACAAAGTCGGATAGCGAGTGAATGGCATCAGCAATCATTGCCGAGCTGTTGCCTAATATGCCGGCTATAAACTTGAAGGTGAGTAGGGCAGCATTGCCTGCACTGCCTATCAGTGTAACCTTATAAATTTCTTTCTTTCTGTTCATACCAGTGTAAAGGCTTGTGTTATTCGTGGTGATAAGGCTCACCTTTTATGATCGTACACGCGCGATAAATCTGTTCGGTAAAAGTGAGGCGTATCATCTGATGGGAAAAAGTCATCTTGGAGAGTGATACTTGTTCGTTGGCTCGTGCGTAAACTTCTTTGGAAAAGCCATAAGGACCACCAATGATAAAAATAAGCCGACGGGCGGTATTGCGCTTCTGTTCCAACCAATGTGCAAATTCAATGCTGCGATATTCCTTTCCGTGCTCATCTAAGAGAACAACAGTATCAGAGGGTTGAAGTTGTTTTAGAATCAAATCGCCCTCTGCCTGTTTCTGCTGGTCTTCTGTCAGGTTCTTTGTGCTCTTCAGTTCAGGTATGGTAAATACTTCAAATGGCATATAGTGATTGATGCGTTCCACATAATCGCTGATGCCTGCCATGAAATGCTTGTTAACGGTTTTACCGACTTGAATCAGAATTGTTTTCATCTTCGATTGCGTAAATGCTCTTGCCATGATGGACAGGGCAGAGTGTTTCATTCTTGTCGATGGGAGGATATTCGCTGCGTCGCTTGGGGTTCATAGGGAACCACCCTTTTTGGACACGCTTCTTCTGGGAGAAGAGCTCACCGATGCCCCATAGTGCAGAAGCACCGAACACGCCGATTACTGATGAGATAATGGTGTTCTCAACAAAGAGTGCTGCCACCATGCAGGCAATGCCAATGAGAAGGTAGATACACCAAGGACGAGTACCCCAGTGGTATTCGGTTTTAATAACGATGGGATGCCAGATGCCAATGGTCAGAAATGTGCAAACGGCTATGATTAATCCTGTAAAATACATGATTTGTAGTTTTTTCTAATTCGTGATACTGGTAGTCTATCGAGTGGTGTGGAATCCATCTAAGTTCTGATAACGGCGCTTCATCATCCGTTGGTAGATGTTTCGCATCCAGTAGGGTTCTGTTGCGGTGAAGATGATGCCGATGATGATGAGTACCCAATAGGCTGTTGTGGCGTCAAAAGCTGCTTCGATACAGAAAACAACGACAACGGGAGCAAACATAGCCGTCATCGATAAGATACCCTGCCACTTGTTCTCCATCTGGTTCTTGCCTGTAATCTTGTCGTTAAGAGGTAGGGTGTCCTTGTTGAAGATTGCCAGCTGGAAAAGCATGCAATATACGGGCCCTGTAGCCGTCAGCAGGTAAGCAAGAATCATCAAGATAGAGAATTTTCCCATGATGACTGGTGGCAATTGCAAGAGCACAGGTAATAATAATATGGTACTATAATAATAGTATTTTGCGGAGAGTAATTTCAGGATGTTTTCCTCGTGAACCATCAACAGGTCAATATAATTGCCTTCTGGGCACATGACCTTGGTAAGGTTTGTAGCTCCGAAAAAGATGAAGGCGTAAAGACAAAAGAAGTTGCGGGAGAATTCTCCTTGGTACATATCGCCAAAGGCAATTGTCAGCGAGAAGAAGGTGATGAAGCACAACCCCTGGATAAAACGGGTACGGATGGCTTTATTACGCATGGTGCTCTTGATTTCCAGTTTCAGGTATTCGCCAATCTGTCCGAATCGGTTCAAAGACTTGAATTCCGACACATGCTTCATCTTGGTATTCTCTTTTTTTGACACTTCATCGTATATGAGTTGCATTTGCAGTTTTCGGTTAACGCAGAACAGGACAATGAAAAGACCTGCTATTAATGCAAATAACAGCCACAGCGAGCCATGTTTATCTACAAAATTACCGATAAAATCTGTATATTGGTCAAGTATGGCATCAGGAAGGAAAAAGAAGGGTCCAATCAGTAATCCATAGAAAGCGATAGGCAGGGCCCACCAAAAAAGATTATGGTTGACAAGTGTGCGGACAAGCAGATACCATTGGCTGTTGACAACCACCATCAAATGGAGCAGGAAAAGCATGCCGATGGCAGCCCAGCCCGTAACTCCTCCACACCATACCACAAAGACGTATGGAAGGAAGGTAACCATCCAAAGCAGATTGTTAAGGTCTAACACCTGCGAGACAAGGAAGCATTCGACAGCTGTAAATTTGCTAATGGGAGTCAGCAGATAGGGCTTGACAAGCATCAACGGTGTCTGTTGGACGGCAAAACGGGCAGAAAAATCCATAATCAGCAAGAAGGGCATGATATAGAATATCATCTCTGGCGTATCTTCCTTTGCTGCTAACCAACCGAAGAAAGTGCCAAGGGCAAGGAATTCAATGGCAAGGAAACCGATGACGATATAGCCAAAAAACTTTCCATACTGATTTGCTTCGAACATAGGATGGCGCTTTTCACTCAGTTTGGTGTTTTTGCGAAGCAGGAAAAATAGTTGAATCTTGTTCATAAGTACCTTAATGTCACAAAGTCAAATATCACAATGTATCTTATCGTAAGTCTATGATTTCTGCTGATGGGAAATCTTTCGAGTTGAAACGGAACTTTCCGTCAGCAATAGTTGTCTTTTTGAAATGAGAAATGTCAATGGTGCTCCATTCCTTCTGTTTCATCCGGATTTGCGATGGAATGTAGCCTTTCTGCGATACCGTGATGTACATCTCTTGAATGGCTTTTTTCTTGTCTGTCGCCTTGAGGTGCACGACATAGTTTTTTCCAGCCTTCTCTAACGTATAGGTATATCCTTTCTTATACAGGTAGATGAAATTGTAAGGATTAATGGCTGCCAGTTCTGATTCCGATGGATTTGAAACATTTACCTCTTCGTTCTGTTTCATATAGGTCCACATGGTTTTTCCGTCAAACCAGATGGTTGCCTGTGGAGTGGTGGCGTGGAATTTCCTTCCCTTGACGGCAATAGTACCACTGGCATTCATGTTCTTACCCTTGATGGTAAATGATGCCGACACCCCAGATTTCTCGGATATGTTTGCTGCAGTCTTGTCCAACACTTCTTTAGCAGACTGTCCATACGATGCTATTGCTAAGAATAGCATCACGATAGTGATTTTTATCCTCTCCATTGTGATAATAGATTCTCAAGACTGTTTTCGTCCATGATTAATACTTCACGAGGCTTAGAACCATGAGCGGCTCCTACGATACCAGCTTTCTCTAACTGGTCCATCAATCGTCCGGCACGGTTGTATCCGATGGCGAATTTACGCTGTATCAAACTCGTACTTCCGCTTTGCTCACGAACAATAAGTCGGGCGGCATCCTCAAACATCGGATCAAGATGCTGCATATCGACGTCTCGGCTTTCGCCACCCTCTCCATCGTCTGTGTCAGGCTCTGGAAGTTCAAAGGCGGTGAGATAGCCCTGCTGTTGTGCGATGAACTGGTTGATACGCTCCACTTCAGGTGTATCCACAAAAGCACACTGTACACGAACAGGCTCGCCACCATTGAGGTAAAGCATATCGCCTCGGCCTATCAGTTGTTGGGCACCTGGACGGTCAAGAATGGTACGTGAGTCAATCATGGCACCTACGCGGAAGGCAATACGACTTGGGAAGTTTGCCTTGATGGTACCAGTGATAATGTTAGTGGTAGGACGCTGAGTGGCTATAATCATGTGGATTCCCACGGCACGAGCCAGCTGTGCGATACGGGCTATAGGCAACTCTACTTCCTTGCCTGCCGTCATAATCAAATCACCAAACTCATCGATAACCACTACAATATAGGGCATAAAGCGATGACCATGCTCTGGATTCAGTTGGCGGTCAATGAATTTCTTGTTGTACTCCTTGAGATTGCGGGCTTGAGCCATCTTCAACAAATCGTAACGGGTGTCCATCTCTTTACATAGAGAGTTCAGGGTGCGGATAACCTTGGTGACATCTGTAATGATAGGTTCTTCGCCATCGTCAGGGACCTTTGCTAGGAAGTGCTTCTCAATGGACGAATAGACGCTGAACTCAACCTTCTTTGGGTCAACCAGCACGATTTTCAGCTCAGCTGGATGCTTTTTGTATAGCAGGGAAGTGATAATGGCATTCAGACCAACCGACTTACCCTGTCCGGTAGCACCAGCAACGAGCAAGTGGGGAGCCTTTGCCAAGTCGAACATAAACACCTCGTTGGTGATGGTCTTACCGATGGCGCAAGGCAGCTCCATCGTTGTCTCCTGGAACTTCTTTGAGTTCAGGATACTCTCCATAGATACGGTAGAAGGCTTGGCGTTAGGAACCTCAATACCAATGGTGCCTTTACCTGGTATAGGAGCAATGATACGAATACCGAGTGCTGAGAGGCTCAATGCGATGTCATCTTCCAAATTGCGGATTCTTGAAATGCGGACACCTGGGGCAGGAGTAATCTCATAAAGTGTAATGGTAGGACCTACGGTGGCCTTGATACTTGAAATTTCCACGCCAAAGTTACGCAGTACATCGACAATACGGTTCTTATTGGCTGTCTGTTCTGCCATATCAATAAACGGCTTGCCGTCGTCATCATATTTCTTCAGCAAATCAAGGGTAGGATAGTGGTAGTTCTCCAAATCGCGCTTGGGATCATAAGGTGTATTGATATCTCCATAATTGCCTACGAGGTCGCTTCCCTTAGCAGCTTCTTCCTCTGACGCCTCTTCAATCTCCATGTCGATTTCTTGATTATCGTCATTGATATTCTCTACATCCTCTTTAACGTTGTTACGGTCGTCGTTTGGAGTGACAAAAGTTTCTGTATATTTTTTCTTAGGCTCGGGAGTGTTGATATCGTCAAACTCTACGGTTTGTTCTTGTGGGTCATCAAACACCTCCGGGTCTTCCAATGTGTTCAGGTACTTAGGCTTCTCATCCTCTGAGTCGCCTTTGCCAATATGGATTTCCATCGGAATTTTCTTCAAATAGCGTAAAGGATTGAAGATTTTACGGATGAAAATAATCGTTTCCATGCTGAGGTATGAGAGGAAAGCAATGGCACATAAGGCAAGGACTGCAACCAGTCCGGGTACGCCGATGAGACCTTCTATTTGTTGGCTGACGGCTAATCCGTGGTCACCACCTGGATTGTAGCAGGCGTCTTCAAAGAAGGGTACGAAGAATTTTGCCATAGCGACGGAAGCCCAAATCATGATGATGGTCAGGCACATGAACCATTTCAGCAGCTTTACCTGATAGGCACGCATCAGTCGGATAGACACCATCAGGATGAATACGGGAATGATGAATGCTGCCAGTCCGAAGCACCGCTTCATGAAGAACCATGCTGCATAAGCTCCTAGTGAACCGCATGAATTCTGGAATTCTTGGTTCTGGTTAAGTATCTCACCTGCACGTGGTGCTTCTATCATGCTCTGATCAGCCTCGCCCGTAAAGAGGTAGGAGATGAAAGCCCATGTCAGGTAGCCTGCTATAAAAAGGAGACAGAAACCCAGTACGAAGTTGATACGCTCGTTGTGGAAAATGTTGTCTATGCCGATAGCCTGTTGGAAGCTCGTGGTCTTCTCGGTAGCCTTTGTTGTTTTCTTTTTTGCCATGTCTTTTATAAATAATGTGCAAAATTACGAATTAAAACTTAGATTTCATCACAATATCTGCAGTTTTTTGTTTTTTTTGCATTCCGCTTGTTTTGTGTTCTTGTTTCAAGATGTTCGAAAATGCTGAAATTAATTTGGCTTTTTGCTTACTTATTCGTAACTTTGTCGCCCAAATGAAAAAGATTATCTATCAAAAATACGACAAACAGAAGATTGCTGACTTGCCTAGAGTGTTGTTTGAAGGGCGTATTGTGGTGATTCTGACCGAGTCAGAGGCCCAAAAGGCTGTTGACTATCTCTTGTCACAGCCAGTCTTGGGTGTTGATACGGAGACGCGCCCTTCGTTCAAGAAGGGCAGAATCAACAAAGTAGCTTTGTTGCAAGTGTCCAGTCATGAGATATGTTTCTTGTTCCGGCTTAATCAATTAGGCGTTTCACCGTCAATCAAACGGTTCTTGGAGGATCAATCAGTGCCAAAGATAGGTCTTTCGTGGCATGATGACCTGAATATGCTTCATAAGACGGCAGATTTCGAGACAGGGAACTTTATTGATTTGCAAGATCATGTAAAAGAGATAGGCGTTGAGGACATGAGTCTTCAGAAACTTTATGCCAACTTCTTCGGACAGAAGATTTCGAAACGGGAACGGCTAACTAATTGGGAAGCCGATATCCTGACCGATAAACAAAAGTTGTATGCTGCTACAGACGCATGGGCGTGTGTGATGCTTTACGAAGAACTGATGCGGTTGGAGCAGACGGGCGATTACGAACTGAAAAAAGTGTTAGACGATGTACAAAGAAATTCGGCTTAAACGAGGTAAGGAAGAGAGTCTCAAACGGTTTCATCCGTGGGTGTTTTCTGGTGCCATACTGAAAGTTGACGAGGGCACCGGTGAGGGCGATGTGGTGCGTGTGGTCACCAATGTGGGCGATTTCATCGCTGTAGGACACTATCAGGAGGGCTCTATAGCCGTCCGTGTGTTGTCTTTCTCCGACGTGCTGATTGACGATGAATTCTGGCATTCCCGCCTCTCATCGGCATTGAAGATGCGTCAGGCAATTGGTATAGCTGACAATCCCGATAATAACACCTATCGCTTGGTACATGGCGAGGGTGATAACCTCCCTGGTTTGATAATCGATGTTTATGGTCAGACGGCCGTCATGCAAGCCCATTCCATTGGAATGCACCTGTGCCGCAAGGATGTAGCTCGTGCATTGATTGATGTGATGGAATCGAGGATTTCGCATGTTTATTATAAGAGTGAGACTACGCTTCCTTTTATGACTGCCGAAGATATGAACGGATTCCTCTATGGTAATAGTGATGATAATATCGCAACCGAAAATGGCTTGAAGTTCCGTGTCGATTGGTTGAAGGGACAGAAAACGGGTTTCTTTGTTGACCAGCGTGAGAACCGCTCTTTGTTGGAACATTATGCCAAAGGAAAGCGTGTGCTGAACATGTTCTGCTATACGGGTGGCTTCTCGTTCTATGCGATGCGTGGTGGGGCTGAACTGGTACATAGTGTGGATAGTTCAGCAAAAGCCATCGAACTGACGAAAGAGAATGTAGAACTGAATTTCCCTGGAGATGCCCGTCATCAGGCCTACTGCGAAGATGCTTTCAAGTATCTGGAACAAACAGATTCTAATTATAACCTCATTATCCTTGACCCGCCTGCCTTTGCCAAGCATCGTGGAGCCCTGCATAATGCCTTGAAGGGCTACACCCGACTGAACCAAAAGGCTTTCGAGAAGATTGAAAAGGGTGGCATCCTCTTCACGTTCTCGTGTTCGCAAGTGGTCACGAAAGACCATTTCCGCAATGCGGTGTTTACGGCAGCTGCCCTTGCCAAGCGTAAGGTTCGCATCTTGCATCAGTTGCATCAGCCTGCCGATCATCCCATCAATATCTATCATCCTGAGGGGGAATACCTGAAGGGATTGGTGCTCTATGTGGAGTAAGGTTTGTGAATATATTAAAAAACATAAACTGCTTGAAGCCAACGAATTATATTTAGTTGCTTTAAGTGGCGGAGCGGACAGTGTTGCTTTGCTCTTGCTGTTAAAAGAGGCCGGCTATAACGTGCATGCGGCGCATTGTAATTTCCATCTGCGTGGTGCTGAGTCGGATAGGGACGAGGCGTTTTGTGTGGAGCTTTGTCAACAGCTCGGAGTAGAACTGCATCGGGCTCATTTTGATACGCGTGAATATGCCGAATTGCATAAGGTGAGTATAGAGATGGCAGCCCGTGAACTGCGCTATAAGTGGTTTGATCAGCTGCGTCAGGACATGGGTGCTGCTGGTATCTGCGTGGCGCACCATCGTGATGACTCGGTGGAAACGGTGCTGCTGAACCTTGTCAGAGGTACAGGATTGCGCGGCATGACGGGTATTCAACCCCGAAATGGTTCTATTTTGCGCCCGCTTTTGTGTGTTTCAAGGGCAGATATCGAGGCGTTTTTGTCGGAAAGAAGGCAAAAATACGTGACAGATAGCACCAATTTGGAGACTGACGTGCTGCGAAACAAGGTTCGTTTGCAGGTGCTGCCCCTGCTTCGTGAACTCAATCCTGCCGTGTCTGATAATATCCAGCGGACGGCTGAAAATTTGGTGGAAGCGCAAGAAGTATTGGATGCGATATTGGCTAATTATAATAGTAGTAACATTCTTGAACTAAGTGAATTAGATAAATATGGTTCAAGTGAATATGTGGTATTCGAATGGCTCAAAAACTACGGTTTCAACGGCAGTCAGGTGCGTCAGATTTTAAATGCCGATAGCGGTGGAATCGTTAGTTCCGCATCGGGGTATGATGTCTTGAAGGATCGTACCCGTCTTATTGTTGAAAAAACGGATGTTACGTTTCAAGCCCATCGAAACGTAATATCGATGCCCTCGAAACGTATTGTCGTGCCTGAGGAAGGAACGTATATTTTGGACGAAAACAGTAAGGTTAAGGTGCGAAAATGTGCTGTTTACGTATCGAAAGATCCTTATGTTGCTACGCTCGATGCTGACAAGGTGGCGTTTCCGCTGACCGTCCGCAGGGTAGAGGAGGGTGACTGGATGGTGCCCTACGGTATGAAAGGGCGTAAGTTGTTGAGCGACCTGATGACCGGCCTGAAGATGAATGTTTTCGAGAAGCGTCGCCAGTTGGTAGTTGTTGATAGTCAGGGGATTACCGTGTGGGCTGTTGGCCTGCGTACAGACCATCGTGTGGCCGTCGGCGACCAGACTAAGAATGTATTGGAGATCAGTTTCGACAGCGTCTGAACTTGTCTTGTTCATTTGGCAGCTATGACAGTATGACAAATGACAGTTATTGAAAATTTATTTGTGCATTATGTTAGTATTATATATATTTTAAAAATATATATAATACTATACTTTATTCCCCTCAAATTCAAAAAACTGTCATCTGTCATAACTGTCATTTGTCATTGTCAAGACAAAAGGCTTACACATTGTCAATTGCGAGGTAAAAAATTTGGTAGTTCGGAAAAAAATGCTTACTTTTGCACGTCATTAGAAAAATAGTAAGAAAATATCGATATTTATGAGTAAGAGATTTGCCGAACACAAAGGCTTGAATTTAACGCAGACGAACAATGACGTGCTGCAGACGTGGAAGGAGAAAAATGTCTTCTGGCGCTCCGTGACGGAACGCGAAGGTTGTCCGCAATTTGTATTCTTCGAGGGTCCTCCATCGGCCAATGGTCACCCCGGAATCCATCACGTGCTGGCGCGTAGCATCAAGGACACCTTCAACCGCTATAAAACCATGCAGGGCTTTCAGGTGAAGCGCAAGGCTGGCTGGGACACCCACGGACTGCCTGTAGAACTGGGCGTTGAGAAGGAGTTGGGCATCACCAAGGCCGACATTGACAACAAGGAGAGCGACAAATATATCTCGACCGAGGACTACAACAAGAAGTGCCGTGAGAACGTGATGATGTACACCCAGGAGTGGCGTGAACTGACGGAGAAGATGGGTTACTTCGTGGACCTGGACAATCCCTACATCACATACGACAACAAGTATATCGAGACGCTGTGGTGGCTGCTGAAGCAGTTCTACAATAAGGGCCTGCTCTACAAGGGCTACACCATCCAGCCTTATTCGCCCGCAGCAGGAACAGGACTTTCCTCGCACGAATTGAACCAGCCTGGATGCTACCGTGACGTGAAGGACACCACCTGTACTGCTCAGTTCAAGATGAAGAATCCGAAGCCGGAGATGGCAGAGTGGGGCACACCCTACTTCCTAGCTTGGACCACCACACCGTGGACACTGGCTGCCAACTCAGCCCTCTGTGTAGGTCCGAAGATTGATTATGTGGCTGTGCAGACCTACAATCCCTATACTGCTGAACCCATAACTATTGTGTTGGCTGAAGCCCGTCTGAATGCCTATCTGCCTGCCGAGGGTGCCATCACGGATGGTGGTGAACTGCCCGAATATAAGAAGGGTGAGAAGCTGATTCCCTATCGCATCGTGGCTCGCTACAAGGGTACCGACCTCGTTGGCATGGAGTACGAACAGCTGATGCCCGCCATCAAGCCGATGGGTGATGCCTTCAAGGTGATTCCTGGTGATTATGTAACCACCGACGACGGTGCAGGTATCGTACATATTGCTCCCAACTTCGGTGCTGACGATGCCTTCGTAGCCAAGAAGGCAGGTATCTGTCCGATTGTGCTGATAGACAAGAAAGGTGCTGAGCGCCCCGTGGTTGACCTGCAAGGTAAGTACTTCGTGATAGAAGACTTGGATGCAGACTTCGTAAAGAACTATGTCAACGTAGAGGAATGGAACAAATTTGCAGGACGTTACGTGAAGAACGCCTATGACGATACGCTGACCGATAAGGACGAGACGCTGGATATCAGTATCTGCATGGACTTGAAGGCTCAGAACAAGGTGTTCAAAATTGAGAAGCACGTCCACAACTATCCCCACTGCTGGCGTACTGATAAACCTGTGCTCTATTACCCGTTGGATTCGTGGTTTATCAAATCGTCAGCCTGCAAAGAACGCATGAGTGAGCTCAATAAGACCATCAACTGGCAGCCTGAATCAACAGGTACGGGACGATTCGGCAACTGGCTCGACAACCTGAACGACTGGAACTTGAGCCGTAGCCGCTTCTGGGGTACTCCGCTGCCTATCTGGCGTTCAGAGGACGGCGAGGAAATCTGCATCGGCAGCGTAGAAGAACTCTATAACGAGATAGAGAAAGCTGTCAAGGCTGGTGTGATGAAATCGAACCTTTTGAAGGATCAGGGCTTTGTTCCTGGCAATATGAGCAAGGAGAACTACGACAAGATAGACCTGCATCGCCCATACGTAGATTATATCGTGTTGGTGAGCGAGAGTGGCAAGCCCATGAAGCGCGAGACAGACCTGATTGACGTGTGGTTCGACTCCGGTTCGATGCCTTACGCCCAGATACACTATCCGTTCGAGAATCGCGACTTGATTGACAAGAACGAGGCGTTCCCCGCCGACTTCATTAACGAGGGCGTGGATCAGACCCGCGGCTGGTTCTTCACACTGCATGCCATCGCCACGATGATATTCGACAGTGTGGCATTTAAGAACGTGATTTCCAGTGGATTGGTGCTCGACGCTAAAGGAAATAAAATGTCGAAGCATGTGGGTAACGTCGTTAATCCGTTCGAGATGATTGAGAAGTACGGAAGCGATGCCGTGCGCCTCTACATGATGACCAACTCGGAGCCTTGGGACAATCTGAAGTTCGACCCTGAGGGCGTTGCTGAAATCAGCCGTAAATTCTTTGGCACCTTATATAATACATATTCGCTCTTTGCGATGTATGCCAACGTGGACGGCTTTGACCCGCAGACACCTCAGATTCCCGTCAGCGAGCGTCCTGAGTTTGACCGTTGGATTCTCTCTTGTCTGAACTCGCTGGTTCAGGGTGTTCAGCAGGAGATGGACGGCTACGATCCTACCCGTGCAGGCCGACTCATCGACGCCTTTGTGGATGAAGACCTCTCGAACTGGTACGTCCGTCTGAACAAGAAACGTTTCTGGGGCAAGGAGATGGACAGTGATAAGCTGGCTGCCTATCAGACGCTGTACGAGTGCTTGATGACCGTTGCCAAGCTGTTGGCACCGTTTGCACCCTTCTTTGCCGACCAACTTTATAAAGACCTCGGTGGCGCATTGGATAGTGTGCATCTGGATAAATTCCCCGAATTCAACGCAGCCCTTGTCAATAAGGACCTCGAAGAGCGTATGGACATTGCCCAGCGTATTACCACCGTCGTGCTGTCATTGCGTAAGAAGGAAGGCATTGCGGTGAAGCAGCCATTGCAGACGCTGATGATTCCACCCGTTGACAATGCGCAGCGTGAGGCTATCGAGACGGTAAAGGACATCTTCTTGCAAGAGGTGAACGTGAAGGACGTTAAGTTCGTAGAGGGTGCCGGCATCTTGGTGAAGAAGGTGAAGTGCAACTTCCGCACTATGGGTAAGAAGTTTGGTAAGGACATGAAGGCCGTGGCTGCTGCCGTTGCTGCTATGTCACAGGAGCAGATAGCTGAATTGGAGACTAATGGAAAGCTGCAGTTGGATAGCTACGAGATTCTGGCTGAGGATGTGGAAATCATCAGCGAGGACATCCCTGGATGGTTGGTTGGCAACGACGGTAATCTGACGGTAGCCCTTGACATCACCCTGACCGACGAACTGCGTGCCGAGGGTATGGCTCGTACGCTGGTGAATCGCATTCAGAACATGCGTAAGAAGAGCGGACTGGAAATTACGGACCACATCCATGTATGCATCGAACCCAACGAGGCATCCACCAAGGCTGTTGAGGCTTTTGGCGACTATATAGCCCGTCAGGTACTGGCTGACAGTTTGAAGCTGGAGGCTAATGATGGACAGGAAGTGGAATTTGATGACTTTAAACTGAACATACAAATAACTAAATCTTAATGCAATTATGGAAGAAAAAACACGTTACACGGACGAGGAACTTGAAGAATTCCGTGAGATTATCAATGAGAAACTGGCTCTTGCCAAGCGTGACTATGACCAGATGATGAGAGTGCTGATGAATCAGGACTCCAATGATGTCGATGACACATCACCTACATATAAAGCGCTGGAGGAGGGTAGTGCAACACAGTCAAAAGAGGAATTGATTTCCTTAGCTGCCCGACAGCAGAAGTTTATTCAAGGTCTCAAGGCTGCTTTGACTCGTATTGAGAATAAAACCTACGGCATTGACCGCATTACGGGCAAGCTGATTCCTAAGGAGCGACTTCGTGCCGTGCCTCATGCTACGTTGAGCGTTGAGTCAAAGATGGCAGGAAAGAAGTAAGAGGTCTGAAGTAAGAGTTAAGAGGTGAAAGATAACTTTGGAATAGTTAAAAGAGGATGGTTGGCTACGATTATCGTAGCCGCTATCCTCCTTATCGACCAGATTATTAAAATATGGGTCAAGACGCACATGACGCTTCATGAGCAGATAGAAATCTTCTCGTGGTTTAAGATTGTGTTCATCGAAAACAATGGTATGGCCTATGGTATGGAGATTGGTTCCAAGCTTGTGCTTAGCCTCTTCCGAGTTGTTGCCGTCTCTGTATTAGGGTATTACATTGCCCGGCAAGTGAAGCGACAGGCCCGCTATGGTTATATTATCTGTCTGTCTCTGATAATGGCTGGTGCTGCTGGTAACATCTTCGACTCGATGTTTTATGGGCTTATTTTCAATGCCAGCTCAGAGTTCTATACCAGTTATTTTGTACCTTTCGGCACAGGGTATGCACCCTTCTTGATGGGTAAGGTGGTAGATATGTTTTACTTCCCGCTCATTGTCACCACATGGCCTGACTGGGTACCCATGTTTGGTGGTCAGCCTTATGTGTTCTTCAGCCCCATCTTCAACTTTGCTGATGCTGCCATTTCTGTCAGTGTTGTGCTTGTTTTACTCTTTTATCGCAAGGAAATCAGCGAGATAACTCTCAAAAAAGAAACAAAGTCTGCGGATGAAACATAGTCTCCTCTACATATTTGTCTTCCTATTGGCAGTGGCCTGCACACCAACTGTTCCGAAGGAGTATATCCAACCTGGTGAGATGGAGGATATTCTCTACGATTATCATGTTGCTCAGGCTATGTCGAAGACAAAAGGTGGTTCAGACTATGATTATAACAGACAACTGTATTTCGATGCAGTGCTGGAGAAACATGGAGTGAACAAGGCTGACTTCGATTCGTCATTGGTCTATTACTACAGCCATGCAGACAAATTTAGGGAAATCTATTCCCGTGTCAGCGACCGTCTGAGCGAGGAAGCCAAGTTATTAGGAGCCTCAGTCGGTGATATCAACCGCTATTCTCAGTACAGTGCTACAGGCGATACAGCCAATATCTGGTCAGATGCCTCTGATGTATTGCTTGTGCCCCGTCCGACGCAGAATCGCTTTGACTTCACTATCAAGGTTGATACCACCTTTAAAGTGGGCGATTCCTTTATGTTCCAGTTTATGTCGGAATATCTCTATCAGAGTGGTGCAAAAGATGCGATAGTATGCATTGTCACCAAGTATGAAGGCGATAGCATCATCCAGATTGCCAATCATGTGTCTGTTTCTGGCCTTGCGCAGATTCGTGTGCCAGCCAATCGTGAGAAGATGCTCAAGGAAATGCGGGGCTTTATTTACCTAAACGATGGTGGTGACTTGTCTGAAACACGAAAGATGATGTATATCAGTCAGTTGCAACTGATTCGATTCCATTCCAAAGAAATATTGAAACCTGATGAAACAGCAAAGAAAGACACCTTACAGACGGATAGCCTGCAACGAGTTGATAACCCTGGAGGGTCAGTGCCTGACACATTGCGTCGTAGAATTATCGGAAGACGGCCGGGTGGAACGCCATTACGCCCTGAGGGAGGAGCTACCGTTCACAGAGTGGATGCAAGGCCAGTTGGTTTTAAAGAAAACCGGTGATGGTATTGTTCACGTATATTATAATGATAAAAAAATTAACTAAAAAGATAAGACTATGAATCTGAAAGTACGTTTGGCGGTCATGAACTTCTTGGAGTTCGCCGTGTGGGGAGCCTACCTCACTTGTATGGGTAATTATCTTGGTATTGCCGGGTTGGGTGATAAGATTTCCTGGTTTTATGCTATTCAGGGCATTGTAAGTATCTTTATGCCCACCCTGATGGGTATTGTTGCCGACAAGTATATCCAACCTCAGCGTCTGTTGGGACTTTGTCATCTGTTGGCAGGCTTATTCATGATAGGCTGCTGGTGGATGGGTGAGAATGCTGGTTTCGGACAGGAACTAGCCGACAAGTCTCTCTTCATAGCCATGTACACCATGAGTGTTGCTTTTTATATGCCGACTATTGCACTCACCAATACGGCGGCATTTACCATTCTGAAAAATAACAAGATGGATACCGTGAAGGATTTCCCGCCCATCCGTGTGCTGGGAACCGTAGGTTTCATCGCTACCATGTGGTTTGTCAACTGTGCTTATCTTGACAATAGCGGCTTTGGCTTCTCGCTGGGTGAAAATGAGTATAAGTTCCAATATACTTATATGCAGTTCTTCGTATCGGGTGTATTGAGCTTGGTTTTGTTCGCCTATTGCTTTACCTTGCCAGAGTGTAAACTGGAAAAGAAGGAAGGCAAGGTGTCGCTACTCGAAACCCTTGGGCTCGATGCCTTCAAGCTTTTCAAGCGTCGTCAGATGGCCCTGTTCTTTATCTTCTCGGCTTTGCTGGGTATGTGTCTGCAGGTAACCAACGGCTTTGCAGGTCCTTTCCTGACCAGTTTCAAGGGCACTCCCGAATTTGCTGACACTTTTGCAGCAAACAATGCAACGATGCTGACCTCTATTTCTCAGATTAGTGAGGCATTGTGTATCCTGATGATACCGTTCTTCCTGAAGCGTTTCGGCATCAAGGTGGTTATGATGATGTCCCTTTTTGCATGGGTGTTCCGCTTCGGTTTCTTCGGTATCGGTGATCCTGCTATGCCTGGTGTTATCTTCTTCATCCTCTCGTGTGTCGTCTATGGTGTCGCCTTCGACTTCTTCAATGTCTCAGGTGGTATCTTTGTCGATCAGGAGTGTGCCCCCGATATTAAGGCTTCTGCCCAGGGACTGTTTATGATGATGACTAACGGACTGGGTGCCACTATCGGAACATTGGCTGCAGGCGAAGTCGTGAATGCCTATTGTCAATGGGAAGGCGGATGGCTGATAGGCGACTGGCAGACCTGCTGGTTTACCTTTGCGGCTTTTGCACTCATTGTAGGCATTACCTTCGCTCTTGTTTTTAAACCCGAGAAGAAACCCATTAATGAGATTAAGCATTAAGTGAGGTATGATATAAGATGAAACTCTGAAGATAGATGAAAGAGATACATTCCTTTTATGTCCCCGATGCCCTGACAGTCACCGAACTGCCGTCTGATGAAGCCATGCATGCCTTGCGCGTGCTTCGCATGAAGGAAGGCGATGAGATGATGCTGATGGATGGTCAGGGCAATTACTATCGTGCTGAGGTGACATTGGCTCAGTCCAAGCACTGTTTCTATGAAATCAAGGAACAGATGCCTCAGGAGCGTCAGTGGAAGGGACATCTTCATCTGGCTATTGCACCTACGAAGATGATGGAACGTATGGAGTGGATGACGGAAAAAGCTGTCGAAGTGGGACTCGATGAGTTGTCGTTCCTTAATTGTCAGTTTTCTGAGCGCCGTCAAGTGAAAATACCCCGTCTTCAGAAGATTATGATCTCTGCAGTCAAACAGAGTCATAAGGCGTGGATTACTCAACTGAACGAAATGGTTTCTTTCAATGCCTTCATCCAACAGTCTCGCGAGGGACGTAAATATATCGCACATTGTTATGAAGAGGTGCCGCGAACTTATCTTTTCGATGAGTTGCGCCAGTCTGCTGATACCGGGGATACCACCGTGCTGATTGGTCCTGAGGGTGATTTCTCTATCGAAGAGGTCCGTCAGGCTGTTGCTGCTGGCTATATTTCAGTACATCTGGGCAAGAGCCGTCTGCGTACAGAGACAGCTGGTCTTTCAGCAGTGATGATGATGCAGTTGGCGGGGTGAACCCCCTAGTGAATAGTGAAAAATTAATAAAATTAGATACGATATGACCGATGAAAAAATCATGGCTACCATTAAACCCGATGGGGAGTGCTGGCAGCCTGAACTCGAGAAAATGCCCCGTAAGCAACTTGAACAGTTGCAGTTGAAGAAACTCAAGGATACTATCAATGTATGCCTCCAGTCTCCTTTTTATAAGAAGAGGCTAGGGGAGTTGGGTATTACTGCTGACTCCATAAACAGCCTGGAAGACCTGCGTAAGATTCCTTTTACCACGAAGCAGGACCTGCGTGATAATTATCCCTTTGGACTTGTTGGTGCCAATATGGACGATGCTGTACGTATCCACTCTACCAGTGGTACAACGGGTAACCCCTGTGTTGTAGTCTATTCTGAGCACGATATCTGTTCGTGGGCCAATATGATAGCCCGCAATCTCTACATGGTTGGTTGTCGTAAAAGTGATGTGTTCCAGAACTCCAGCGGTTATGGCATGTTCACTGGCGGCTTGGGCTTCCAGTATGGTGCCGAGTGGTTGGGAGCTATGACGGTGCCAGCCGCTGCCGGTAACTCCAAGCGCCAGATTAAGTTCATCAAGGATTTTGGTACCACTTGTCTGCACGCCATTCCTTCATACGCCATCCGTCTGGCAGAGGTGTTCCAGGAAGAGGGCGTTGACCCACGAAGCACCAAACTGCGCACTCTCTGTATCGGTGCCGAGCCACATACTGAAGAACAGCGTCGCCGCATCGAGCGTATGTTAGGTGTCAAGGCCTACAACTCGTTTGGAATGACTGAGATGAACGGTCCTGGTGTGGCTTTCGAATGTAAGGAGCAGTGTGGCATGCACCTTTGGGAAGATAACTATATCATAGAGATTGTCGATCCAGACACCTTCGAGCCTGTGCCTGACGGTGAGATTGGTGAGATGGTGTTGACCACGTTGGATCGTACCATGATGCCTATCCTTCGCTATCGTACCCGCGACCTCACCCGCATCATCCCTGGCGAGTGTAAGTGTGGACGTACGCATCGTCGTATTGACCGTATTAAGGGACGTACCGACGATATGTTTATCATCAAGGGCGTCAACGTATTCCCCATGCAGGTGGAGAAGATTCTCGTTCAGTATCCTGGTTTGGGTAGCAACTATCTCATCACCCTTGATACCGAGGACGACAACGACATCATGACCGTAGAAGTTGAATTGGACGGACTGAACACCGATGTATATCCCGAATTGCAGAAGATGACGAAGGACATCCAGCGAGCCTTGAAGGACGAGATTCTGCTTACTCCTCGTGTAAAACTTGTAAAGAAGGGATCACTCCCTGTCAGCGAGGGCAAAGCCGTTCGTGTCAAGGATTTGCGTCCTGGTCGCGGATAAATTGATTTGTTGTTCCTATGAGAAGAATACTATTTGTAGTAACATTCATTTTGGCACTTGACTTGTCGGCACAAATCCCGATGAGCCAAGTGCTCAAGCAAATACCAGCCTCCATCGTGCCCTATCTTTCGGAAAACAACAAGTTAGACATGATAGACTTTCTTGACTCAAATATGAAGGCCGAGGTGACCAATATGCTTGAAGGTAAAACTGAACTCCAGAAATTGACGGAGCGTACCGCCGTTCTTCAATTGAATGAAGCCACCCGTCTGGATCTTCGGTTGCTGGATGTGGCAGAACCTGTAGATAGTGCCTGCCAGATAGTCTGTCTCATCAGCACCTATGGCACGGATGTGCGCGACAGTCAACTGACTTTTTATTCTATTCAATGGCGTCAGTTGGAGACCAGCAAGTTTATCACATTACCTGATGAGATGTTTACGGCCTCTTTTTCTGAGGATGAAAAACAGCCCGTTCTCACGCTGAACCTTTCTCATCAACTTGACTTTCCTGCTAATGAGGAGCAGGAACCTATTGTTAAAATGTTAGCAAATCTTAAATGGAATGGCAAAATATTTAATAAAGATTAAATATGTAGAAATAATAATCTAATAATATGGTAAGATACGAAAAATTTTCTATCTTTGCAATGTGTTTTTCATGGTATTAGATTATTAAGGTTAATTTAAAAGATTGGTTGTCGTGAGACAATCAATTTTTTTTGCCCTCATTTTTTAGGGGCAAGAAGAAAGGGAATCCGATGTGGACTCCCTTCTTTTGTTTGTTTGGAATAAATTATTTTTTCTTTGTTCTCTTAGGCCTTACGCTTCAGGAATTACTGAAACATAGCTCTTATCGCGCTTGCCCTTGTGGAACTGTACAGTACCATCAACGAGAGCGTACAGAGTATCATCTTTACCCATTGCTACGTTCTCACCGGCATTATGCTTAGAACCACGCTGGCGAACGATAATGTTGCCTGCGATGACCTTCTGACCGCCAAAAATCTTCACGCCCAGTCGCTGAGCTGCACTCTCACGGCCGTTCTTAGAACTACCTACACCTTTCTTATGTGCCATTTCTTGTTCCTCCTAATTTTAAGCGATTACTGATTTAACTTCTACCTGGGTGTACTGCTGACGGTGACCGTTGCGCTTGCGAGAGTCCTTACGACGCTTCATCTTGAACACGATAACCTTCTCACCCTTTACGAGTGGATTAACCACTTCGCATACTACCTTAGCACCACTTACGGTGGGTGCACCTACCTGTACTGAGCCTTCATTGTCAACAAGCAGTACCTTGTCGAATTCAACAGTTTTACCGGCTTCCACGTCCTTCATGTGGTTTACGAAGAGTTTCTTGCCCTCCTCAACCTTAAACTGCTGACCGTTGATTTCTACAATTGCGTACATTGTTTTTTAATTGTTTAACGGGTTTTTCTGCGTGGCGTGTCGCTTCGTGCGACAACTTCTTTGAGCCACTACAGACTAAATCGGGCGCAAAGGTACTAAAAATAGTTGAGAGTTGAGAGTTGAGGGTTAAGAGTTAATCGTTATTTAGTAAAGTTTAACAGTTAAAGTGATAATAAAAATAAAGCGGTGACCCTCACAGGCAACCGCTTCATATCTTCAATAGGTATTAGTCCTTTTTTAAGGTAAAAAGATTGTTTTCAGGATAACGTGTACAAAGGTAGTGCATTTTTTCTTACCCACAAAACTTTTCTAAAGATTTTTTGTAATAAATTTATTGTGTGGGCACACAGTTACAATCGTTTGCCAAAATTTTTAATTTTTCGGTAAATATTAGCCGATTTGCGGCAATGCTGTCAAACCCTGCCTTATCGCGCAATAACCCTGCCTTATTCAACAATACTCCAGGAGTATTTTTGATTACTCCAAGAGTATTTTTGATTACTCCAAGAGTATTTTTGATTACTCCGAAAGAAAAACAAGATTTTGCTGCCACCCTGCTCCCACCAATTTTTCCTTTAAACAGGGCGTTTGACGCTATTTGGTGGCAGGGTGGCAGCAAAAATTAAAATTTCAAATATTACGGGATTCTTACATAGATCTTGGGGTCGGTTCTATTGTTTATTTTCAGACTATAAAATTTGGTAGTTTGGGAATATGTTAGTATTTTTACTTTCGACATTGAATTGGCGGTAGTTGTTTTGTAGCACAATAACTAAAATAGTTATACAACGAAACATGTATTCAATATTTCAAAGATATCAAGTCTGCACTGAAAAACCTGCTTCATGACATCAAAGCGTGTCCAGAACTGGTGGAGGCACTGGCGCATACCCATTGGAACATCAGCATTGTCGTCCAAGTGGTACGGATTGCGAGCATTAATACTTGCAATTGCTGGGGTTAATAGAAACATTTGCGACGATTAATACTTATTATCAACTAAATAGTGAATAGTGCGCTCGACCTATGGTCGCTTTCTTGCTCTGGTAAGCGTCACCCTTCGGGATGCCGAGTCAAAGATAGTCATGCGACGTATTACCCTGTTAGTGATTCACTGCTAGCACCACAACGCCCACTCCATTGGCATCTACTATGAATCGAAAACTGCGTGTAATTCTGCGTGTAAAAACAAGAAAACCGCCCTAAATAGGCGGTTTTGAGTAGTCGATAGGGGAATCGAACCCCTATGCCAAGATTGAGAATCTTGTATCCTAACCATTAGATGAATCGACCAACATTTCAAAGATG
>ODAJ012138471.1_pt1 | contig 33582 bp, 52 predicted proteins | sample 1539241 | NCBI WGS metagenome assembly ODAJ01 (sample SAMN02144231, study PRJEB22623) | gut metagenome | biome: sheep rumen | host: Ovis aries | place: New Zealand
TTTTTAAATAAACATTTAAAATAAATAAAGAAAAAAAACATAAAAATTATGATAAGAAAAAACAATAAAAAAGTTCTTTATGAATCAATAATGAAAGATGTTGCAAAAACTGTTAAAAGACATCTTAATGAGGTTAATGAATCACAATCATATGATTTTAAAGATATAAAATATGTTATGGTATCATATTATAATAAACAAGAAGAACCATTAACATTTTTAATAGAAGATATGTCTGAAATAAGTGATATATATTATGATTGGGATTTTAACCCTGAAGATGTTGATAAAATCATAGAAGAAGTCAAAAGACTTCAAGTAAATGAATGTTATGTAAATAAATCTGGTGCAAATGATTTTGAAGTAATTTCAAGAATAAAATAAAGATATTATATATCCAAGTAGTCATGAATGCTTGGTGACGTAAAGCCTAAGTTTTTGAACATAGGGAGAATCGTAAGTCTTATAGCATATTAGAGGTTGTGCTATCTGTAGTTTAAGGGAATTTACTTGATGGATTAGAAGCTCAGAAACCCAAAACCTCTATTTTTAATTACCTCTTTAGCTCAATGTTAGAGCCTTGGATTTTACCAAGAGATATAGGTTCGATTCCTATGAGAGGTTTATGTCCTGATGGCGGAACTGGTGAGACGCGCTAGTCTTAGGAACTAGTACTTTGATACGTTGTGAGTTCGAATCTCACTCAGGACACAAATATTGGGATATGCGTGTAATTGGTTAACACATCTGTCTCTGAAGCAGAAATTCTGAGTTCAAATCTCGGTATCCCAACAAATACTGCACGTAGTTTAAGATATGAGTTTGACTCGTATAAAAAACCATATTAAAAGCATTTTCTATGACCATTGGAAGAGAACTTGCAGTTACTCTTGAAAAAATGACATCCTATGTAGAAAATGTGTAATACCTTCTTGCTGGAATAGGTAGACAGGTATGCCTAAGGAGCATATGTTGAAAGGCGTGTGGGTTCGAGTCCCACAGGAGGTACATATTTTGTTGTATCAATATAAAACATAAGTTAGGTAACACATGAAGAAGATTGGTTCGACTCCTTAGTGTAACGGTTAGCACGCTTTATGAATCTTGCAAGGTACCTGACTTTTTATTTGCCTCCATGGTGGAATGGTCTACACAGTGGATTCAAAATCCATCCTTATAGGGTCTCAGTTCGAATCTGAGTGGAGGTACATTAAAATAAAAAATAAATAAAAATAATAAAAATTTTATTTGAAAAAATAGACTTTTTTATTATTTGTAATATAAATAATATAATATTAAAAAATATCGCGGTCTAGTCTAATGGTAAGATGCAAGGCTCATAACCTTGAGACAGAAAATGCTTGTCCTGGTTCGATTCCAGGGGCCGCAAGAGAACAGATAATAAGTACCTCCACGTGGTTGTTCTTGGTTAATACTAAAACTTATTTAAATGTAATTAAAAGTTAAAGTTTGTTGGTTTAAATCCAACATTGGTTACTAATAAAAAATCTAATAGTCATAAGTAAGAGTTACTTCGATATGTTGGTTCGAATCCAACTTCCTGTTAATTACTGGAATGGCGAAATGGTATACGCGAAACACTTGAAATGTTTTATTAAATTGTTCACTCTTCTTAAATATTCTTTAGATTTTTAATAATAAATTTGAATAAATTTATTTTTTAAATAATTAAATAAAAAAATGAAATTAAATCATTTATTAGTTAATATTTTATAATTAAATGGAGAATATTTATGTAAAAATATAAATCTTATGAATATTACAGTGATTTTATAAAACTATATTGCAAATTTTTATTTAATTTTATATATAAATTATTTTAATATGTTAAAAAATATAAAAACAATAATTTTTTATCAAAATATTTTTTTAATTCAAATAAATGCATTATCTTTGCATCATGATTTTAATAAACGGTCATAAACTGGACCTGAAATCAGTTTCATAAATTCTTTAAATTAAATTTTATTAAATTAAATATAAATTAAAAAATAATTTAACAGTCAGAAACTATGAAGATGAAAGACAGAAATGCCCAATTGAAGTCAGCACTAGGTGCTATGGCAACAAAGGAGAGAATCCAGGAGGTAGCTTCAATTCCTCAGGAGGATTCAAAGAACAGACAGGGTTTTGCAGCTTATTCTCTTACGGATGAGTTCCGTCTTATTACTATGCTTAATACTTTGAAGATTAAGGATCAGTTCTATAGAGATGAGGACACTATCATGAGAGAACTTCGTGACCTTATTGAGAAGATAGGTATGAAGAATCCTTATTTCCTTGCACAGTGTATTGTATATGCTCGTTGTATGGGAGAGGGTATGCGTACTATCAATCAGCTTGCAGCAACACTTGCAGCTCCATTCATTTCAGGTACACCATGGGCTAAGGCTTTCTATGGTCTATTTGATAAGAAGATGAAGCAGGGTGGAGTTATCTTCCGTGTAGATGATATGTCTGCAATTAAGGATGCTTATGTAGCTCTTAACAAGTCAGTCTTGTCTAATGCTATGAAAAAGGGTTTTGCAAATGCTCTTGTCAACCTTGATACTTATCAGCTTGCAAAGTACAAGGACACAGTAATTGACATTGCAAATCTTGTACACCCAAATTCTAATCTTTCTAAGGCAACTGTAGTTGTTGATGGAAAGGAGATGAAGACACTTGATGCTCTTATGAAAGGTCTTACAGTATCAGCAGATACTTGGGAGGTCGCTCAGTCAGATGCAGGTCAAGAGGTAGCAAAGGCCATCAAGGAGGGTAAACTTACAAAGGAAGAAGCAGAAGTTGTTCTTGCTGAGGCTAAGGCAGACAACTGGGAAGCACTTCTTAATGATGGACGTCTTGGTGTAATGGCAGCACTCCGTAACATCAGAAACATCATGAAAAGCCCTCGTAAGGAAATGATTGACAACTGGTGCAACTTGATTAAAGATACAAAGAAGGTTCAGCAAGCACTTATCTTGCCTATCTACTTTGATCTTGCATATGATACAGTTGTACATGAGTTTGCAAATGTAGATTATGCTCCGCAGGTACAGCAAGCTCTTCAGGATGGTTATATGGCATCTATTCCTAATCTTTCAAACTTGATACAGGGTAAGACTTGTATTATAGTTGACTGCTCTGGAAGTATGAGTTGTGGATGTTCTAATGGTAAGGATAGACCTGACAATGGATGGGTTGCTAGAACATTTACAGATAGATGTTCATATAAGGCTGGTCTTATTGCTGCTACTCTTGCAAAAGCTACTGGAGCTGATGTCATCAAGTTTGGCGGAAATGCTGATTGGTACAAGTACAACAAGAACTTAAATGTATTTGCTCTTGCAAAAGAGATTGGTACTAATGAGTATGGTTGGACAAATCCAAGTGCGGCATTTGAATTGATGAGAAATGCTGGTAAAGTCTATGACAGAATCATTTTCTTGTCAGACAACGAGGCAAACAGTTTCAATAAGACATCAGATGCTTACAGACGTTATGTACATGATGTATGTTCTCCTTATGTATACTGTGTTGACCTTGCAGCATATGGAACAACTCCATTGAAGTCAGATAAGATTAGTTATCATTATGGATATGGAGCACAGTTGTATGATGCAATTGCAAACAATGAGTTCAAGCCTGGTGAGCACTTTGAGAAAATCAAGAAGGTTGTAATTGATCCTAATTATACACCTACTGCTGCAGATTTGGCTTAACTATATATCAATATTTAGAGAGATTACTTTAAGGTCTCTCTAAATATTTTTTGTAAAATAAATAATAAAAATTTATTATTAAATATGAAAATTAATTGTCCTAAATGCCATAAAGAAACTGAGTTTTTCTTGAATGAAGCTGTAGATGAAAATGGAGAAATTTATGTCTGTAAAAATTGCGGTTATAAATTTAGATTTGTAGAAAAATAATTTTAAAGAAAAATACTATGGCAGCAATTTGTATTACAATGCTTATATGTTCAGTGATAATTGGTGCGTTTATTATAGAAGCTGCAAACATTATTAAAAGAAAATAAAATGAGTAAAAAATTAACATTAGGTCAAGATGAAGTTTTTGCAGGTGTATGTTCTGGTCTTGCAGATTATTTTGATATAGATGTTGTAATAGTTAGAATTATATATTTAGTTTTAACATTTGCTACAACATTTCCAGGTTTGTTGATATATTTAATTATGTGGTGTATTTTACCTGAAAAAGAAAGTAATTAAATTTATATAACATTTTTTATTATTTAATTATTATTTAACATTATTATTTAATTTAGAAAAGAAAATTAGTTTTATGAAAATGAAAAGATTTTTATTTTTGATTTTGTGTAGTTTTTGTTTTAGTTTTACATTTGCACAGAGTAGATTTTTTAATAGGTTTGATATGAGTCAATATGTTATTGAAGACTCATTAATTCTTGAACGATTTCAGACATATGTACCAGATTCTATAGTTTTTAATCATATAAAGATTGTAACAAGAGCAGAAGACAATCAAATTATTCAACTTGGTGAAAATGAATATATGTTTAGAATGCCATTTAAAGATAAGATTATATTAAAATATAATGAAGATCATTCTAAAGCTATTATTACTAATTTTAGTACTATTCGTGGAATGGGATTACATTTCTTTGAATTTACTGTAAAAGATAATGAGCGAAGGCAAGTTCTTTATTATGATGATGACAATGTTTTATGCGGAATTATTTATGATAAGTTTTATAGAGTTGCTAAGTATTTCCATCATGAAAAGAAAGATATTGGACGAAGAATGTTTAATAGGATGAGAAAATCATTTAGAAATATTTAATTATAAAAATATTTAATTATAAACATATAAAAAATGTCAGACTCTAAAAGTCTGACATTTTTTATTGTATTTTTCCTTGTTGTATTAAATCTAATATATTCTTATATATATTATTTGATAATTTATTTAAGTTTGTTACATGACAAGTATAATTATTTTTTTTGTATTTATATGAATTTGTACTTGTTAATAAGTTATTTAAATAATCTGTACTGGAATGATCAGAATTACTGCTTTCACACCATATATCAATATAATATTTACTATAATCTGAATTATAATATATATAATTTATTCCGCCTGACCAGTCACTATAATCTACATTTATTTTTAAATCAGGATTATTATATAAAATATCATGTATATTATTTTTAAGCCAGTTGAAATTACCTGTTCCAGTTTCACTCATATTATATTTTTTTAATATAGTAGATATATTTAATTTATTATTTGAAAACATATTTTCTTGTTTATATTTAATATATGGTATAATAATATTATTAAATATTTCTATAGAAAATGATTGTAATAAATTTATAGATTTTTTATCTTCATTTATATATGTATTTGGTATATAATTTGTTATATTATTAAATAAATTATTATCTTCATATTTTTCTATATATGTATTATTATTTGAAAATGATTCACTTGATTTTTTAATATACATATCTATATTATTTTCATTTATTATAATAACAAAAATTTTACGATATATATTATATCTATAAGATACATAACCACATGTTTCTTGAACATTTATATAATTTTTTATATCTGGTACTATTTTTAACATACATTTAAAATCATTCTATATGAATTTACCGAATTTTTCAATAGAATTATGTGATTTTTTAATAATATTTTTTAGATATGTTTCTATATTTGATTTACATAATGAAAAGCATTCATTGCTATTTAAATTATAACTATTATATATAGATGATAATTTATTCCATTTTGAAGATGGTAAATTCTATATAAAATTTTCTATTAAATTAAATTTTTTATCTACTATTTTTGTATTTGTTTTTATAGGTTTATCTGTTGATACTTTTGATACTTTGGTTTGTTTTACCTATGATTTAATAGCATTATTATTTTGATTATATAAATCTTTTATATCAGATATAGAAGCCCCGTTTTCTAATGCTTTTAATGCATATAATTTATATGTTTTTAAGTTTTCTATATCTTTTTGTGATTTTGGACATTGTTTTTTAGTTATTAATAATGCTGCTACATATCTCTATAATAATTCATCTGTTGTTAATTTTTTCATTGGTTTAATAAATTCTGCATCAGTTGATCTATTTTTAGAAATAGTAGATGCAACAGATAACCATGTATTTCTATCTATAGTTCTAAAACTTATATTTTTAGACATTTCATTTAATTCTGTTTTAACAACTTTTGCAATATCATTAATAATTGTATTATATAATTGTTTATTATATAAATTCATATTTTTTAACATATATTTTTATATTTATTAATAATAGTTAAATATATAATTTTTTATTTAAAATTCTTTTTTAATTAAAATAAAATTAGTATCTTTGCAATGTAAATTAATAAACAAATATATTAATTTTAAATAAAAATATAAAATTATGACACCGTTTTTAATTGGAGTTGCAGTGAGTCTTATTATAGGTATTATACTCTATAATGTGATTAAATTTGTTATATTTACATTAATTAAAATATTGTTTATGATTTTTAAATAATTTTATATTTTTAAAAATAAAATGAAAATAAAATGAAAACAAGATATATTCCGTACATTATTTTATCAATTTTTATATATTTAATATTCATTTATACTGCATAAAATTAATTATGAATAAAATAAATTATAAGAAAGCATATGAAAATGCAAAAGAAAAAATGAAATATTTTTTTAAAGATTTTGATGAAATAGTTCTTAATAAAGATGATGTAAAAGAAATATTTCCTGATTTTTAAAAAGGTTTTTAAATATTTTTAAGCAAATAATCAAAAATAAATAATCAAAATAATTAAAATAAAAATTTTATAGAATATGACAATAGAAGAAAAAGCAAAAGCTTATGATGAAGCTTTTAAAGAAGCATAGAAAATTCATAAATTCAGTAATGATCTTGCAGAAATAAAAAGAATGGAGCAAATCTTTCCAGAACTTATAGACGCAGATAAAGTAATAAAGTGTTTAATTAACGGAATGAAATTCTATTATGAAAGTAATAAAGAAGCAACTTGGGGAACTGATAAGTTTTCAATGAAAGTAAAAGACATCATTAAATGGCTTGAAAAACAACTCAAACAAAACTCTACATGCTGTAATGTAAAAAAAGAAACTAATACTAATAATAAACTAAAATTTAAAGCAGGTGATTGGATTATTAGAATTACTGAAGGACTTAAACAAAATATATATCTTGTTACAGAAGTAAAGGATTATTATGTTTGTGAAGGATTAAAAGGAGAACAATTAACATTTACATTTAATGCAGTAGACAATAATTTTAAGTTGTGGAATATAACAGATGCAAAGGATGGTGATGTGCTTGTTGATAGATATAGTGGCGCACCATTTATCTTCAAAGGATTGTTAGATAAATTTCATCCAGATTGTCCTGTAGCATATGGTGGTATAGATGATAGTAAAATGTTTTCAATTTCATCAGGAATTGGATGGTGGACTGGTGCAGAAGTATATCCAGCAACTCAAAAACAATGTGACTTTTTATTTCAAAAAATGCATAAAGCTGGTTATGACTGGGATGCTGAAAAGAAAGAGTTTAAACCTTTGTCTTAAAAATACATAAAATATTATTAAATAATTAAATAAAATAATGAAAATAATAAAAGTATTGTCTCAAAGATTTTTTGATATATATTGTGCAAATCTTGGTTTTAATGATTCTAATATAGAAGATAATAAAGACTATGCATATATATCAATTATAGGTACACCAGAATGTCTTAAGTATTATCTTGATGAAGGTGATACTTGTCATTATTTCTCAAGGGATCATGAAAATGTAATTAATCTTGAATTTGATGATATATCTGAAGATGAGATGGAGTATAATGGACATATTTTTAGAGGTTTATCAATGGAACAAGCAGAAAAGCTTTTTAATTTTATTGAGAAAAATATTGATAAAAACTTCATCATTCATTGTAGAGCAGGACATAGTAGAAGTCAAGCTGTAGGTTCTTTTATTAGAGATTTCTATCCGGATTTTGAATCAAATACTATACTTCCTTATTGTAATAAAGATGTATATAGAAAATTAAGTAGATGTTATTATAAGAAATATGATTCTGAATACATTTAAATTAATAAATTTTAACTATAAATTAAAAAACAATTTTTAAAATAATTTATAATTAAAAATAAAGTTGGCTAATTATGGATAAGAAAGAAATATATTTTTGTGTTGACTATATTAGCAAATATTATTTTCTAAAAGATAATGTATATGATGCTATTTCTTATGAAGATACAGAAAATGCTATTAAGAATAATATTCCAATAATTGTGACAAGTTCTATAGCTCATTTATCTTTTGATCTTATTAATCTTGGATATGATATATATCTTTGTTATAAAGATAAAAAAGCGAAAATTGAACCACACATGGATTTGTCCGGAATTGGAGAACCATGTAAAGATCTGAGATTTGGTCATAATATATTAAAATTATTCAAGGGTGGTGTTTTCAATGAACTTTTAGGAATTAATAACTAATATTAATATACAATTAAAACAAATAATTATGAGTACTTGGACATGGACATTTGTTAAACCAGAATATCTTTCAAAGAAACAAATTGAAAAGTTGTTAAATTATGCCATTACAAATTGTGGTGGCATATATTATGATAATTATAAGAAGCAAGGTTGGGACTATGCATTGAAAGATTGGATTAAACAACATAAAGAAAATTATGATTATTATGTTAATGAATGTGGAGTACCAGAAACCCAAATGACTGACGAATACCTTACTAAAGAATTAAAAGAAAAAATTAAAATATGTGAGTATAAAGTAGAATGTTATAATAAAGTACTTTTAGGTGAAATGACATTTAGAGAAATGTTAGAAAGTACTAAAGAAAAAGACAATAAATTAAATGCTGGATATAATTATGATTTCTATATCATTAAACGTCAAGGAGATATATATGTGAATATTAAATATGAATGGTGGAGAAATCAAAGTTATTCAGAAAATGAATTTTATACTGTAGAAAGTCTTATTGAAGAAGTAAAGAAATCAAAATATCTAAGTTATTATGATGATGAAACAAAACAATGGATAAAAGAAGATCAATTAAGTTCAAAATTTGAAAAGAAATTAAGAGACTTCTACGGAACAATTGGAGATAATAATTTTATTGTTCATTTTGGATAAGATAATATTATAAGTAATTAGTAATTAAATTTATAGATATATGAAAAGTTTTTCTGAAATTTCTAAAGAGTTTTTTGAAAATCATAATTGTGATAAGCTTATTAATCAGCTAAAGACAATAGAAGAACATGGATGTTCAAAACCTGGAGACTATTATGCTTTTGGTTGTGAATTTGTTCTTAATGGAATGAATATTGGTACTAATGACTTTAGTCTTTCAGAACTTATTGAAGATCATTATGATTATTATATAAAAGATCATTATTTACCATTAGTAAATAATTGGGACACAATTCTTTTCTTTTCACCAAATGATTTTCGAGGACTGATTTTTGATTTTAGTCATCTTTATTCAGATGAAAAAGTAATTTGTTCTAATGGTCTTATGGGACCTAAAAATCTTGAAAAAGTTACAGAATACACAGTTGATGAGTTCTTTAATGAATATGGTCTTTCACAACTGTTTTCAATTTCTTATTGGAATGTAAACTGGAAGAAACTCGGCATGAAATGGAATAACTAATATATTTAACTAATATGAAAGAAATAGTTTTTAAATGGAAACCAATTACAGAGATTCCAACTGAACATTGGAAAAATAATGATGCTATAAGTCCTCTTTATTTGGTACGTTGCGGAAAAGATAAAAATGGAATATCTATTCTTGGATATTCTAATTATAGTTTTGTAACAAATGAGTGGTTACCATGTTATAATACGACAAATAGTGATTACGATACAATGCATGAAGTAACTGAATGGACAGATATTAAAATTTAATTAAAATAAAATTATGATTACAGAATATTATGTTTCTTATGAAATAGCTAAGATGCTCAAAGAAAAAGGGTTTAATGAGCGTTCAATTGCAAGTTACGATCCAAAAGGTCAATTGCAAGAAGGTTATGGATATTGGAATAAAACACCAATTTGGTGTGCTGCACCAACTTATCAAATGGCAATGGTATGGCTGAGAGAAATCCATAATATTTTTATTGATGTGCATTTGAGTTTTACAGAAGATCCGGAAGCATATCCTGCTGCATACTATGTATATATTCTCGATGCAAAGTCGGGAAATTCTCTTCTGGAGAAAGCAGCCTATATTGGTGAACTTAATCCATTGATGGACGTTAGTAATCATAATGTTCCAATAAAGTTTAATTCACCAGAAGAAGCAGTTGAAGCAGCACTAAAATATACACTTGAAAATTTGATTTAATTATGACACAGGAAGAAAAGGCAAAAGCATATGATGAGGCTATTAAAAGGGCTAAAGCTTTATATGATAACCATCAGCCTATAAGTGGTAATAATGTCATTATTGATAATATTTTCCCAGAGCTCAGAGAGAGTGAAGAAGAAGAAAGGACAATAAATTGTATTGGAATGTGCCTTACTGATGCCAATGAACAAAGATTCAAAGACTATGGTACTACGCTCAAAGATTGTCTTGCGTGGCTTAAAAAGCAAGGTGAGAAAGAATCAAACAAAATGCATATCTGGAAACATTGGAAAGATGGTATTTGTGGAAATGGAGAAGGTAAGCCAATTTATTTAATAAAAAATGGTGATAGTTATATTATCAGTTCATGTCTTGGATATGAATGTGATTATATAGAATTGTCAGAATTAGATAAATTGATTTCTGATAAAGATTCTGAGAAAATCGTTGGTAAGATTGTACTAAAGTTCAAGGTCGGTGATTGGATTGTAAATAAACTTGGTAATGTTTGGCATATAGATAGTTTTGACAATAAAAATTATAAAGTGACAGATATAAATGGAAATCACAAGTGTTTCCCAATATCTATACAAGATAGAATGCATCTTTGGACTATCCAAGATGTAAAGGATGGTGATGTGCTTGCATGCGATATAAATAAAGCTGAAATTGGTGGTGATGTAGAAAAACTTCCAAATATAACACCAACTATTTGTATATATCAGAATGTAGTAAAAGACAAGGACTATATTCACAACTACAGCTCTTTGTATGATGGAAGTTCTTTAGTACTTCAGAATACAATGTATTATAAATATTTTGTGCATAACATTCATCCTGCCACCAAAGAACAGCGTGACCTACTTTTTACAAAGATGAAAGAAGCAGGATATGAATGGGATGCTAAGAAGAAAGAGTTGAAAATAGATTATCCGGATAGTCTTCCAAAAGATAACTGGGAACTGATTCATGAATTTGTCGAAAAGTTTGGGAGAATACCAGAAGATGAAGATGAACTAAATGTTCTTGTAGAATATGTCTTAAAGAGACAGAAATATCTTTGGAGTGAAGAAGACGAAAGAATATGTCAATCCCTTATCGAAGATCAAGAAGAATCTCTTAATTATGTTGAAGTTATTTCAGATTTAAAGAAAATAGAGAGATATGAATAAAAATGATTTAAATCCGATTTTTGTTCCTTATGATTTACCTATAGAAGATATTGAAACAAAAGGTAATTATCAAAAAACTGATTTATATGGAATACCATGTTATAATATTTCTCCTTATAATTTAACAGTTGATAAAGAAAAAGTAAATGAAATAAATCTTGATTCACTGGCAGATAATAAACTGTTTTGGATGGATTTTAACATCAAAGAAAATAAAAAGTTATGATTACTGAAGATTATGTATCTTTTGAAGTAGCAAAACTACTCAAAGAAAAAGGATTTGATGAGTGTATATTTGAATTTTATGAAGGTAATAAAATAAAATATGCTCGTAATGGAAAAGGCTTTAAACTATCAGAATTAGATTCTTATATTTATTATCCCCACATTACACACCAAATGGCCATGAAGTGGTTGAGAGAAGAAGCAAACATTCTCATAACTATTAATGTGGGTTATTATGATGCTGAAGAGGTGAGAAAATACGACTGGAATGTTTGCCGTATGCACAAAAATAGAATAAGTTATCCATTGCTTGAAGAACCTATGCCTACTCAAACTTATGAAGATGCCGTTGAAGCTGCATTAAAATATTCACTTGAAAACTTAGAAACATTATAATTATAAAGGAACAAATTAAATAAAAAATATGATTGAAGACTTTATTAAAAATGGATTGAAACGCGAATATTTTCAAGTTAAAATTGATAATAATTGTACTGTTGGTCATGGTCATATATTATCCGTTAAGATTGTTATTCCATGTTATTGTCAAGCAAATTGTCCATTCTGCTTTAATAATCAAACTATAAATACACAAAAGCATGATTGGCATGAATTTACTTCAAATATTTATAATTCATTTGAAGATATTTTTAAGACCATTAATAACCGCAAAATTAGTATTGATATAACTGGTAATGAACCGACTTTTAATATAAACCGGTTTAAAGAACTTATGGAAATCCTTTATAATATCAAAAAGTTGTATTCAAATAAAATAGATAAAATTGTACTTACTACAAATGGATTTCATCTTTATGAATGTATACCATATATGGATGATGTGATTGATATTGTTAATGTTTCATTACATCATTATGATTATAATCAAAGACGTAAAATATTTGGGACAAAATATATTCCTTCAAATGAAGATTTAAAAAATATTATTAAGACATTAAATAAAATGAATATTTCAGTTACATCTGTTGCTGTTATTTATGATAATATATCTATGTCTGATTTTGTTCCAATATTTGCAGAATTTTCAAAAAGTATAGGATTTAAAGATGCTCGTATTCGTATAAACTTTACAACACATAATTCATTTATTCGTAATAAATTTTATGATAAAATTACTGATAATGAAAAAATTGTAGAACAAAAAGGTCTCTCTACAAAATACTTAGATTTTAATGGTTATAATGTAAATATTTATCTTGGTGTTACTGATTTAATTGATCATGTTATAGGAGTTGAATTAGTTATAGATGATGATGGAAAACTTTATATTGATTATAATAAAAGATATGCTATAAGTCGAGAATCATTAAATGATTTTAATAATAATATATATATAATAATTAAATAAATTATTATTATTATTAAACTATTTTTAATTTTTATTTATAAATTATAAATTATAAAACAAAAAACGTAAATTTTATGAAAAAATTTTTATTTATTTTAATGTCTATTATGATGTTGTCATTTACTAATGTTGTAAATTGTAGTGCTCAAACATATACATATCGGACAACAGGTTTTTCTTATAAGTATAAAGCATCATATGGTTGGACTGATTGGTCTCCTTGGGAATCAAGTAATATGAAGTTAACTATTAATTATGATGATGATATAGTGATAATATATTCAAAGCAAATGCAAGTTTATCATATATATGAATATGTATCTAATTATACTGATGATTCTGGAGGTAAACAAGTAAAGTTTAATTTTATAGATCAAGATTATGATAAAGGAACTATGCGAATGCGTATAGAACGGAATGGAAATTCACAGATATATATAGATTTTGCAGATGTTATGTGGGTTTATAATGTTGTGAGAATTTAAAAATAATTATTTTAAACATGAAAAAAATAATTAATTCAAAATTTAATATTGATGATTTTATATTATATAATGGATATACATATAAAATTATAGATATTTTACCCGCATTAAACAGTTATAAGTATGTTGTAAGAACAACAGGTGATAAAAGTACATGGACTAATTATGTCTTTTTTAAAAAAGATGAAGATTATATGTCCTTACAACCAAATTTTAAAGAAACTTTTGATTTATTGACTCTCAAACCTTATGATAAAGTTTTGGTTCGTAATATAGATATAGATGAATGGCATATAGATTTTTTTGAATGTATAAAAATAATTAATACTATGCCTGTATTTATATGTATGAATCATAAAGTTTCTCAATTAATTCCATATAATGAAGAAACAAAGCATTTAATAGGTAGTAAAGATTTACCGCCAGATTTTTATATAAATTGGCAAACAACACAATGAGATTATTTAAATAAATAATCTCATTTTTTAATTAATTTTTATTAAATAAATTAACACTTAAAGTTAAACTAATTATTAATTTTTACTATAAAATTAAAGAAAAATATACTTATTTATATTTTAAATGAAAATAGAAAAAATAGAGTTTAAGAACATATTTTCATATGGAGAATAGGTTCAAACTATAAATTATGATGATTCCGGAAAACTGATTTTATTAAGAGGAAAAAGCGGTGCAGGAAAATCTGCTATATTATCATTACCGTGTTTATTATTATATGGTAAAATAGAAAAAATTCCAAAACCCGCTATTGCTAATAGGATTAATAAAAATGGTTGGATGAGAGGAACAATAAAGCAAGGTTAGCATACATATGTTATAGAAAGAAAGTTTTCTCCAAATTCTATAAGTGTTTGGAAAGATGGAGAGAATATAGAAAATTATGGTTCAAAAGATGCATAGGCATTTATAAACACAGAAATAACAGATATTCCGCAAACAACATATTCAAATATGATTTCTATATCTATGAAGTCATTTAAGTCATTTTTAAAAATGTCACCTATTGACAGAAAACAAATTATAGACAGAGTATTTGATTTGGAAATAATAAATGTTATTTATGAGAATATAAAAAAAGACATGAGAGATCTAGGTTCATCTATAAATGCAGATAATCAAACTATATTTTCATTAACATAGACAATAAAAAATGCAAATTCTGAAATTAAAAAAATACAGGATAAATTATTAAATTCAGATAATAAAGAAAAAATTAATGAAAATAATAGTAAAATAGATGAAAATAATATTAAATTATAGAAATTAACTGAGGGATATAAACAATATATAGCAAAACAACAAGAAATAACTGCACAATTTAATTTATTTAAAAAACAACAAATAGAAAATAATGTAACTATTAAATCATTAAAAGAAAAAATAAATTTATTTAATCAAGAAAAATGTCCGACTTGTGGAACAACATTTAAATCTGAACAATTTGAACAACTTAAAGATAAATTAAATATTTTAATGAAAGATAAATTGGTTATAGATGAAACATTAAATACATAGATTAATACACTAACAAATAATAATAAGGAAATACAGGAATATTTAAATAAGATAAATTTAGCTGTTCAAAAAATACAATCTAATATACAAGAATTAAAATCAGATAATCTTGTTATAGAAGAGAAAATGAAATCAAATAGTGAATATACAGCAGTTCAAAATATAATAGAAAAAACAACAGAACAACTTAAAAATATAAAAAATAATATAGAAGAAAAAAATCAGCAAATGTTAGATTTACAAAATTTATGTGTTGTTTATTCTATAGATGGTGTTAAACAAAAAGTAATTAATAATTATTTACCATTATTAAATAAAGAAATAGAAAACAATCTTATATTATTAAATGTTCCTTATGGATTAGAATTTGACAGTAAATTTGAGCCGCATCTTAAAGATTTGGGTGTTGAATTAGATCCTACAACATTAAGTGACGGTGAAATGACACGTGTAGATATTATAGTCTTATGCGGTTTATTTAAATTATTAAAAAGACGTTATCCTTCTATTAATACATTTGCATTAGATGAAGTCATATCGACACTTGATAATTCTAATAGTGAAGCAGTTCTTGAATTCCTTAAAGTATTTGCAAAAGATAATAAATTAAATTGTTTTGTTGTTTCACATACTGATTTATATCTTGAAAATTTTGATAAAATTATAGATATAGAAAAACATAATGGGTTTTCAAGATTTAATATTATAAATTTTGATGAATAAAATAAAATAATAAAATAGAATTAAATTAAATTAAATTAAGATTATGTCAAAATTAATTATTATAGAAGGTTTAGATAATACAGGTAAATCTACATTAATAAACAGATTATCATCTTTATTAAATAAAATTAAAGTAAATACAAAAATAAAAATTATTCATTTAACTAAACCTCCAAAAGATTTAAAAGATATGTCATATAGCGATTATGCACATAAGTATTATGATGATTTAATTAAAGAAATATCATTATATAAGTATGATAATTATGATTATATCATATTAGACAGAGCATGGTTATCTGAATATGTTTATGGTTATTTATATAGAAACCGAGAAAAATTAGAATTAGTTGAAGATATATTATTATATGATTATAAAGTTTTAGAGTTATTTACAAAAGATGATGTTTATTTATATACATTATATGCAGATGTTAACTTTTTACAAAATAATGATGATAATAATTCATTATCAAATAATAATATAGATTTAATATATAAAGAAACTGTATTATTTAAAAATGCTTTTAATGCATCTATCATATATAATAAACATATGATATGTGTTAATAATGAAGATAAATTTATAGATATTCTACCCGTAGTATTTATGAATATAATTAAAGATGTAGTTAAAATTAATATTTAAATAACAATTTAAATATATAGTTTTTTCTAAACTTTTTCTATAATTTTTCTATAATTTAAAAATAATTAAGATAAATATATATAGAACATAGATACTAAAATTAAGATAGATGTTAAAATAATTTTATAATTATTTTATAATCATCATCTAAAATTAAGTATCAGTTCAATTTTAAGATTTTTAGTTTAACGAATATTTAATAAGTGCACAAATTAAAGAAAATTAGAATTAAAGTTTTAAAGTGTTTAAAAGATAAAAATTAAAAGTTATTAAAGTTATGAGTGATATTTTAGATGATTTATTTAATGCTAAGCCTACAATTGAGGCTGAACAACAAGTAATAACAGAATTTAAGCCCGCTGCTAAGAAAGGGGTTGGTCAAATTTATGAAGCAGTAATCAGATTTATTCCAAATCCAGAAGATCCTTCAAATAAATCAATAGTTTCAAAGAATACTGTTTTTCTTAAAAATCCTATTACAAATGTTCAAATGGAAGTAGATGCTCCATCTACTATCGGTCAACCAGATCCAATGCAAGATACATTTTTTGCATTAAGGAATAGTGATAATGCTGTTCTTAAAGAGAATTCAAAGATTTTTTCTCGTAGACAAAGATATGCATCACTTGTTCAAATTCTTCAATGTAAATCAGAACCTGCATTAGTTGGTAAGATTCTTGTATGGAGATATGGTATTAAAGTTCATGAAAAGATTTATAATGAAATGAATCCACCAGTTGGTGAGCCAAAGAATCCATTTAATTTATTTACAGGTCGTCCATTCTATGTAAAGGTTAAAATTGTATCAGGATTTAATAATTTTGATGATTCAATGTTTCTTGATTTGAATGATAAAAATGCAGCTGCATTAAAAATTCAAGTTAAAAATGCACAAGGTCAAGATGTCTGGCAACCTATTACACAAGAAGTGGTTGCAGCAAATCCAAATGTAAAATCACTTGTTCTTGAATATTTAAAGAATAATTGTCCGTCTCTTGAACCTTTTGAATATCATCCTTGGACTCCAGAAATTACAGAATTTGTAAATACTTGCATAAAAATTTATTCTAATCCTATGGCTTCTATGCAAGCAATGACACAAGCAAATTCAGCTGGTTTTATGTCTCAACCTGCTATGACACCACAAGTAACACAAACACAACAGCCTATTGCACCGCAACCGCAAGTTGCTCCGACAGCTGGTTTACAAATGGGAGTTACAGAAAATTTTAATCAAACAACACCCGGTGGTTTTTCTGCTTCACAAGTACCTAATTTAGGTAATGGAGAATTAGATAGCTTATTGAATGCTGGTTCAACACCACAAGCACCAACAAATCCAACGGCAGGAATGAGTCTTGATGATGTTTTAAGTGGTATAGTATAATAAAATTTTGGTTTGTCATAATACATATATTTAGTTTATTTAAGTGAAGGGATAATTTTTAATTAAATTATCCCTTCTTACATTTAAACAAAATTATAAAATAAAATTATAATAATTAAAATAATTATTAAAAATAGTAAAAATGATAACTATAAATCAATCTAAAGTTTTAGATTATATAAATGCCAATTTATCATTAAAAGATTTTTTTACACATTATTTAAATAATTGTATAACATTAACAAATCCTTATCATAATATAAATCATACAATGTCTATGATGTTTCATATTATTAATATATATGAATTATCACAACAAAATAAATATGATTTTAATTTATCTGATAATGATTTATATATTTTATTATTATCTGCATTATTTCATGATTATAATCATAGTGGAGGATTATATGAAGATTCTGTAAATGTAAATATAGCTATAGATAATGTTACTAATGTTATAAATAAGTATTTTGAAAATAATGAAGATAAACAAAATTTAATTAATACAGTTATAGATATAATAAAAGCAACAGAATACCCATATAAAATAGAAAGTTCTGAATTAAATTTATATCAAAAAATAATAAGGGAATGTGATATATTGGTATTTTTTTCTACTGATTTTTTTACACAGGCATTAATAGGTTTAAAAACAGAATTAAGAATAAAAGAATGGAATACATTTTTAAAAAAAGAAACAGAGTTTTTATTATATGCATTTAAACAATTATCATTAAAATATTCAAAAAATATTGTTAATGAACATTATGAAAGTTTATTAGATATTATAGATAAATTAATAAAAATTTTAAATTTTTAAAAATAAAAACTGATAAATTTTAAAATTAATAAAATTTATCAGTTTAAATTTTATGTGTTTATTATAGACAACATTCATCCCACCAGTCAGCCCTGAATTGTATATCAGTTTCTAATAATGAGCTGGAATTATAATCTAAAGTAGGTCCTGCAATACCTTGAGTTGGGAATATATAATAGAAAACCCATTGCCAATAAGGATTGCCAGCACGATCTTGCATAGTAACAGTCATAGATGGTGCTACATAATCTTTTTTAAGTCCTTCACGACCTGTTAAAGGATCATATACTAAATCTACCCATTCTCTTAAGAACTTATATGTATAGTTTTCAGGAGTACCATTATCATATGATAAGTTTAATACAAAGTGTATAGTCAAATCAACAGTAGTACTATCTGGTGTTGGTGCTGCAAATGTTCTTGTAGCAAATTTATATTTTTGTTCTACAGTACCTGGGTTTTTAGATGTTTGAAGTTGACCAAGAGATGTTACGCCTTCAAGTATAATATTCATACGTTCATCATCTGTAGTTTGTTGCATTCCTTCAGGACATGTTAATTGAACAGTAAATAAGTTCTAATAAATCGGTTCCCAAAGAGATGTAGCTACACGGCTATTTCTGAAATGTGATAAACCTAATAAGCCTGAAGATTTTTTAGGTACATCTGGTCCATTTGCAATAACTGCCATATTTCTAATTAAATTTAAATTTTATTTTATTTATTTATCTAATTTTATATAAATTTTTAAAAAAAATATTTTTTTATTAAATAAATAAACTAATAATCAATAATTCTATATAATAAGTAATATTGATTATTTAAAAAATAATTCAAAAGTTAAAAATTAAAATTTAAATTACATTATGAAGAAATTTATGTTTATAGCTTTAACAGCTATTATGTTTACTCTTACCGCATGTGATGGTAACAAAGCAGAAACAACTTATGGTGCTGCAGTTTCAGATACTACAGCTGTTGATTCAATGTTAACAGATTCTATAGATGTTTTATCTACTGATTCTGTAGTAACTGATACTATTTGTGTAGATTCAGTTAAATAATTTTATATTTATAATTTAAAAAACAAATTAGTAATTGAGACTCCTATTATTTAAAATAGAGAGTCTCAATTTTTATTTTAAAAATAAATATTAAAATTTATTATTGATATATGATATATACTAAATTATTTAATAATCAAATAGAATATGATAATTCAAGTTTAAATATAAAACCAAATATAAGTTATTTACAAGAAACGTTAAGTACAAAATTTCTTTCATATGATAACTACATTACAACTATATTTGATGTATCAGATATATCAACTACTACAACAATAATTAATGATCCAACATTATTTGAAGAAATTATTATAGATAATGTAAAATTACAAACATTAGATTCTAGTCAATATCAATTCAATGAAACAGGCTTACATGTAATTAAATATAAAAAAATAGATGATACTATTATAGACCAAAATTGTTTTTATAAAAATAAAAATATAGTTTCTATAAAATTATCAACTAATATAAAAACAATATATACTAATTCATTTTATTATTGTAATAATTTAAAATATGTTTATATACCAGATTATAGTGTAACAAATATAGGTACAAGTGCATTTAGAGAATGTACAAGTTTAGTATATATTAAAATACCAGAAGGTGTAACATATATAGGTTCTTATGCATTTAGAACATGTTCAAATTTAAAAAAAGTAATATTACCATCAACATTAACTTCATTAAATATTTCTGCATTTTATATATGTAATTTAAATAATATTTTTATTTCAAAAAATATAACAAATATATATACTCATTCTACATTTGGCGGTAATCCTAATTTATTATCTATAATAGTTGATTAGGAAAATACAAAATATGATTCAAGAAATAATTGTAATGCTATAATTATAACAGCAACAAATAAATTATTAATGGGATGTAAAAATACAGTTATTCCAGAAACTGTTACAACAATAGGAGAAAATGCATTTGAATTAAGTAATTTAACAAATATAGTTATACCAAATAGTGTTACAACAATAGAAAATGGTGCATTTATAAATTGTAAAAAATTATTAAATGTACAAATGTCAAATAATGTAGAAACAATAGGTTCTAGTGTATTTGAAGGATGTGAACAATTAAAAACCATAATATTACCAAATAATTTAACAATATTAAATGCAAAATTATTTTATAATTGCCATAATTTAAATAATATACAAATTCCAGATACAGTTACATCATTAGGTACACAACAAGTGTTTGCCAGATGTTATGCATTAGAAAATATATAGTTACCAAATAGTGTTACTATTATTCCAACAAGTACTTTTTTTACGAATACAAATTTAAAAACTTTTAATAGTAATATAAATGGTGAATGCAATATAACTAATAATTTTACAACAATAGGTTCAAATGCTTTTTCATATTGTATAAGTTTTACTACATTAATAATTAGTGATTCTGTTTTGGAAATTGGTGATAGCGCATTTGAACGTTGTAATAATTTAACATCTATAACATTAGGTTCGGGTATTACATCTATTTCAACAAACTGTTTTTTATATTGCACTTCTTTATTAAATTTAAATAATGCAGGTAATACAGATAACATTATAAATATACCTAATAATATAGTTTCTATAGGTGTTTCAGCATTTCAATCATGTTCTAAAATAACTACTGTTAAATTACCAAATACTATTACATCTATAGAAAAACAAGCATTTTATAATTGTAGTAAACTAATAAGTGTTATAATTGAAGCTACTGTACCACCAACATTAGGAACTGCTGTATTTTCATTAAATAATAAAAATCGTAAAATATATGTTCCAGATGAAAGTTTAGAAACATATAAAAATGCTAATGGATGGTCAGAATATACAGATTATATAGAACCAATATCTAATTATTAAATTTTTTATTTATATTTGGTAACAAAGTAAAAAATAATGTTATATTGATAGTTAATTAAATAGAAGATCACAGAAATGAGATCTTCTATTTTTTATAAATAAATAATTTACAAAATTATAATTTTAATATTAATATATGGCACTATGGCCTGATGCTGTTAAAAAAATGGCAAATTTTTATTTTCATAATGTTCACACATATCAAGGTGGACCTAATAATAAAAGTCCAAAAACAAGAAAAGGATATAATTGTTCATTAATTGGCGGTACAGTCTATGATGATTGTTCTGCTTTTGTATCTGCATGCCTTATATTTTTTAATGTTTTTCCAAAGACATATCATCCAAGATCTGCAAATTTTTCAAATTTAAATGATGAATGTGCAAAAAGATTATAGAAAGGTGGTTTTAAATCTATACCATATAGAGTATCTTTATTAAAACCATATGATATAGTTACAAAAGCAGGACATGTTGAAATATATATTGGACAAAATAGTAGTGGTCGACCACGTGCATTTGGTTGGGGAAATACACATGATGGAGGACCAACTGGTGGTATGCCTCATGCATTTAACAGCATGGCATATACATATATATGGAGACATGACGGTACAAATGTAGATGTATCATATACAGGAGATGCAGATGGTTCTGGAATGACTATGTAGTCACAAGTTAATATAGTATATGGAACAGGTGGTTATAAAGAAGCATATCCTGTTCATTCTGAATATGATACATATACTGGAGTTGGTGGTAATTTATTTGCAGATGCAAAAGATAATGCGTTTTCATAGGCTATATTTAATTCTGATAAAAATAAAGCAATTTCTAATTTATTAGATTCAAGTTTAGGAAGAAATAAACATACAAGAATTTATTCTACAAATGATGCAAAAATATTTTTAGATGAATTACGTATTCCATTAGATGAAAATTATGCAAATAAAGGAGTAACAGAAGAAGATGTTAAAAATTATAAATATGAAGGAATAAAACAGAAAAAAGAAGACGATAAAGATAAAGATAAAGATAAAGACAAAGATAAAGATAAGAGTAAAGAAAAAGATAAGAATAAAGGAAAAGATAATAGTAAAGACAAAGATAAAGATAAGAGTAAAGGAAATAGGAAATAATAATTCCAAAAATTTAATGCTATTATATAAATTATGAGTTTTGATTTAACTAAAGCTATAATGCATTTAAGATCACATGCTAAAACAAGTAAGCCATATGGTCAATGTGCTGCATATGTTAAAAAAGCATTGGCAGCTGGTGGGTTGCCGTATATATCTGGTGTAGATGGTTTTGGTGTTGGAAAAGCATATGAAAAATATGGTTATAGAAGAGTAAATTTAAAACAAAATGGTAAAAATTTTGTAGGAGCTGCACCAGGTGATATATGTTCTATAGCTACAAATGTCAGAATTGGAGGAAAATGTCAAGGATATAGTAAAGATGGTGAAATATATCCTGGGCATGCTTGTATGTATGATGGTAAAAAATGGATTTCTGACTTTGTACAAGGCAACTGTATACCATATTCATTAGGAAGTGTAAAATGGGCAAGAGTTTGGAGATGGAAAGACACACCTGGTGATTTTAAAGTTCCAGATGATGATAATTCTTATGGAGGTGGTTCTTCTGGAGAATCTGGTAGTGGTTCTGGAGAATCTGGAGGAGTTACTCGTTATGTTTATAAAGAACAATATCCAGTTCATAGTGAATATGTTACTTATTCAGGAAATGGTGGAAATATATTTGAAAAGGCAGAATAGAATGCTGCAAATTTTTCACAAGCTCAATATGATACAGATTCACCTATAAGTAAAAAACAAGATAAACATATAAGAATTTATTCAACTAATGATTCATGCATAGTTTTAGATAGTTTATCAATACCTACTGATTATGAAAATGATATTTATGCAAATAAAGGAATAACAAAAGAAGATGTAAAAGCACATAAAACTAAATTGGAAGAACAAGAAAAGAAAGCAAAAGAAGAATAGGAAAAGAAAAAACAAGAAGAAGAAAAAGATAAAGATAAAGATAATAAGGATAAAGATAAAGGTAAGGAAAAAGGTAAGGAAAAAGGTAAGGATAAAGATAAGAAAAAATAAAAAAAATTCTGGTAAAAATAAAAATAATAAATAATGGCAAAATCTAAATATGCTGGTATTAAAACAGCAGTTTATGTAACTAAAAAAATAATGGCTGGATTTAAGTTAAAAGATTATCAAGCTGTTGGTTTTGCTGGTTGTTGGTTAGCAGAATCTGGATGTGATCCACATAATTATAATAGACAAGAAAAAGCAGGAACATTTAAAAAATCGTCTGCAAATGGAGCCGGATATGGAGCTGGAATGGGTCAATGGTCTAATGCTTGGAAAACAAAAATACAAAATTTTTTTAAAAGATATACACCTATAGAAACATGGTCAGTTGATTAGCAAATAGATATAGTGTTAAAAATGTGTGAAAATTCTTTTATAAATTTATTAAGAAATGCAAAATCACCAGGTGAAGCAACAGATATTGTTTTAAGGGGTTATGAAAATGGTTCTGGTGGAACATCTACTAAGTTAAGATCAAAAGAATCTATGAAAGCATATACATGGTGTAAAACAGTAGAAATTCCCGATGTGGGTATAAAAACATATCCTGATGGTTATCAAGGAGCTATAGCAGAACGAGTTGCATGGGCAAAGAAAACATTACAAGCTATGGGAAATTATTCAGCTGCGGATTTTGATAATATGGATTTTGGCAGTTATGATGAATCTGATGCAGGTGGCGGTAATGTAAAATATGTATATGGTGAGCCATATCCAGTTCATGAAGAATATGAAACATATACTGGAACTGGCGGTAATATATTTGAAAACTATAAAGACAATGCTTTTTCACAAGCTGCATTACAATCTACAAATTTTATGAGTTCTTCTGAAATAGATCCAGCATCTAAAAAACGTAAACATACAAGAATATATTCTACAAATGATTCATTAATAGTTTTAGATCAATTAATGTTACCAACCGATTATGAAAATGATATTTATGCAAATAAAGGAGTAACAGAAGAAGATGTTAAAAATTATAAATATGAAGGCATTAAATACAATAAAGATACAAGTTCTAATTCAAGCACAAATTCAAGTACAAATTCAAGCACAAATAAAAATTCAAGCACAAAATAAATTATATATTTAAATGATTAACATTAATGGTAAAAAATATGTAATGAGAGGTAGTTCTGAAGATAATGGAACTTATTCATATTATTATACAGATACTATAACTAATACATATAATATTATTTATGAAGGTTAGAGAGGAACTGTAACATTATCAACTGTTGTTTATAAAGATGAAAGTACAAATGAAATAATATCAAAAGATTATTTTAGTTGGACTTTGCGTTATGGTAATGTTTACAGATCTGGAACTTGTTTAACTTAGGCAGATGAACAAGAAATATATGATTTTATAGACAATAATAAAACTGATAATGATGGAAATACATCAAATAATAATGACGGTTTAAATTCATCTACAGGAAATAATACATATGATAACGCATTTACAGATGAATTTGATGAATATGGAAATAGAATATTAAATTCAGATGATCCAAATAATTTATAGAATAAAGGTCAAGATAATTCAGGAGATTCTAGTACAGGTTTATTTGATGATTCTATGGGTTCTGGCGGATTTAATTTTAATAGGAATTCATTACCACGTGGTGCAGATATTAAAAATCCAGAAATATTTGCAAATGAAGATTTTGAACAACAATCCGGTAAATGGGATAATGCAGCAGGTAATAATATAATGAATAAAGGAACATTATATCCTATTATTAGAATTAATGACCATTATTTTCAACAAAATGAAATAGAATTCTTTTCTATGGAAACAGGCTATTATAAGAATTTTTATGATTATGCAACTTTTAAAATGCCTATAACCGGATTTATTCCTACAATGAAATTAATAGCATATACATCGAATCCTAATTTATTAAAAAGAAATTTTGTAAAGCAAGGTGACAGATGTAGTGTGTTTTTTACTTCTAACCATATAATGGTTAAGTCCATGAGATGTGATTTCAGAATAACAAATGTTGTTACAAATAATATGGATTAGAATAGGACAATGAGATATAATCGTTTTATTATATAGGGTGAATTATATATTCCAGATTTAAGAAATGAAGAAATAAGATATAATTTTAACGGTTCATCAAGGGATGCTATGATGGATTTGGCAAAACGTTTAAGATTAAGTTTTTTCTTTTGTGATCCAGAAGATACAGATGATGTAATGGTATGGTGTAATTGTAAAAATTTGGAAATGTTTGCAAAAGATTTAACTACACATGCATGGAAAAACCCGTCTGCATTTTTTGAATCATGGATAGATCCAAGATATGGTTTATCATTTTAGAATATTAATAAATTATTAATTGAAGATGGATTAGATGAACCAATAGATATAACATTTTGGATTAATACTTTTGTTAATAATAGAGGTGTTGATGGTAAAAAAACAGAAAAAACACCAGATGAAAAAATAAAAGACAGTCCATAGGCAAAAATATTTACAAATATTCCAACAGATGATGAAAGTATGACGGTTTATCATGTTAATAAATGGAGAATGGTAAATAATGCACAAGAAATTCAAGATTTTATAGGATTAAACTGTAAACAACAATTTGAATCAGTAAATCCAGGGTTATATAAAAATTCCAATTATGTAGTAGAACAATCATTATGTATTAATAAAACAAAAGCAGATCCTTCTACTGGCGATAAAAATGATTTTTATGTATTATTAGGCCCTGCTCGTAATATGACATATGCTAATGCAGATGATGAAATGAAAACAAGTGAAACTGAATCATCAAATACAAAAGATCCTGAGAAAATAGCAAATACACAATCAGATGGTGATGCAGAAGATATATTAGCATCTGACGGAAATATGAATTCATCTGGAAATACACATAAATTCTATGATGTTGCATATGAACATAATATGAGAAATCTATTACAATTACAAAAACAATATTTATTAGTTGAATTAAACGGTGCAAACTTAACTATATTAAGAGGTGAAAAAATACCAATTATATTAATAGATATTAATAAAGCAGATGCAGCTATTAGAACAGAAGGAGAAAATTATGTATTAACCGAATTTTTATATGAAGCAGAATCTGGATGGTACATAATAGATGGAATAGAATGGGTTTATGATCCTATGTATAGTGATGAAGGTACCGGAACTTGTTGGAGAACAAATGTAAAAATAACAAGAAGAGAATGGCCGATTCCTGGAAGAGCTTTATTAAATCAACCACCTAAAAATCAAAATATTGAAGTAACTATTAATGTCGGTAATGGTGAAACTCGGGTTTTAGCATATAAAGATGCTATACAACAAGGTTATAAACCAGAAGATATGATATTTAGCGGTGGTGAATTAGATAATGTAGACGTTATTTATAAAAAAGACACTACAGTTGTAACAGACCAAGATGAAAGTGGTGTTATTTATAGTGGAGTAGATAAATCAGAAACAGTTAAAGTTGAAGATTTTGATATAGATTTATTAGATCAATATATTATAAAAGCTGATGTTGTTCCTGGAACTGAAATTCCTTTAACTGGCTTAAAAGATTATATGAAAGAATTATATAAATTAATAAATGAAGCATCTGATAAAAAAATAAAACTGGTTTCTGCTCGTAGATGGGCTGTAGATGAACAAGGTAAAAAAGTAGATGGAAATGCATTTATTAAAAAAGGCGGTTATTATAAATGTATGAATGCTATTGGTCAAACATTATATTTTAAATCTAATAATTCAAGACATTTATATGGTGAAGCATTTGATATAATAAATGTCGATATTGATTTTACTGAACTAATGACAAATGTCATAATGAGAAATAAAGATATATTATCATTAATGTTAGAAAACGGCATTTCTGCTTACATAGAACAAGCAAAAGATGATACAGGTACAACTACTAAGCATTATCATTTTGGGACTGATACGATTAAATAGAAAGAGTTCTGGGCAAGTGTTAAAGCTATATTGGGGTCTGATAAAATCCCTGGAACATTAGTAAGTTTTTCTAATTATATGAAATATAATAGACAACAAGCAGAGTTTACAAGATATGATTTAGATGAATCACTTATTAACAGTACTTTAACATAGAATTTAACAGGAACTAATAATAACAATAATTTAAATGATACCAATAATTCATTAGCATAAATTATAAAAAGAAAAAGAACTATAAAATTATAGTTCTTTTTTCTTTAATATTTCTATAAATTTATCTTCTGTTATAGTACATCCAGCAGCACCTTTGTGACCACCTCCATTATATTTTGTTTTAAGAAAATCACCGCAATGGAAACTGTCATCATGATCTCTAATATTATATATTGAAACACCCCAATTAGAATCAGGTAAATGTTTAAAAACAATACCATTCATAATGTCATCTGAATTATTATGGATCAAAGATTTAAACATTGTTGAATTTGTTGGTCCTTGATAAAATATAGCACATGCTGTTCTATATAGTTTTTCACCGCCAAATAATGTATTGCCAGTTGTTATTTTCCAATTATAATCTCCGAAATTCTTAATTAAATTTTCATTATTAATATCATCATATGCACCTAAAATATTTCCTATATCTTCTAAATTTTTTAAGTCTATATTTGTTTTATCACTGATATATTGTTTTAATGCATCTGATGTTTTATCACTGTTTATTATATTATCAAATAATAAAGTAGAATCTTCCAGATATTGTTTTATTTCATTAAAATTTAATTTATATATAAAAGAAACAGCTTTATTTATATTTTTAACATATTCAAATTTATAATTTTCTTGTTCATATGTCCAGCTGTCCCATGCAGATAGAATTCTTAATAATTCTGGAATATCTTTATTTTTATATTGTTCATCAAATGGATCAAACAAATATTTATAAACACATAAAATAGCAGATCTATTTGTTTCTCGAACACCGGGAATATCACAAAAATTATATTTAAATGAATCTTTAATAATAGGTGCATGATGATCACACCAAATAAAATCAGATTTAAATTTATTATACAGTTTTTTCATAAAATCAGCATTAAATGAAATATCTGTCATAATAATATTTGTATATAATTCAGGTAACTCATCTATATTATGTTTTTTAATAAAATTAGTTAAATCATCATATGAAGCACCGAATAATTCTATATTATTTTTATTTGTTTTTAAATGATAAATTAAATAATTATAAAATAATGCAGCAGAAAAAACACCGTCATTATCTTCTTTATGATATATAAGTAAATATTTTTTCATTGATTAAATTCTCTAATTATTTTTGAATATATTATTTTTTTATATGAAATATAATTTCTTTCATTTATATGAATAATATCTAAATTAAATATATTAAATTTTATAATTTCATCTATATTATATAAGATATTATCTATAGTTATTTTTGTATTAAAATTTATATATACATTTATATTTAATTGATTAAAGAAATCAAGAAAATTAATAAATGTGTCTAAACTGTCAAAATCACCGTTTATGTTTATTTTATCAATATTATTAAAATTTTTTGTTTTTAATATATCTATATCTTTTTGTGTTATGGTTGTATAATAATATTCTGATGTACCTTCTTCATCTATATTTAATATTATTGGACTATACATGAATAATGTTATTTTTTTAACCGGCATAACACCTTTTAATATAACACATTCTATCTCTACCGGTAATTTATATTCAGAAAGATATGTTATAGGTATAATAATATCATTGTCGTTATTAGATTGAGCTACTAAAGTAATATTATCTGTATTGACATCTTTAATATAATCTATAATATTATGTGAATTATCATTATATGTAATTATAAAGTCAAACCATTTTTTAAAAAATTCAATAAATTTTGGTTTATAAACATTATTTTTATAATCTGTTATTAAATCATCATTATCATTATTAATAATAAGTTCATTGTCAAAAAGGCCCATAATACTTAAAAATCTGTAAAAAATATTAATTTTGTATGTTCTATAATTTTATTATTATCTGTATTTTCTATATTTAAAAACCAACCTGCATTTATAAATAATTTTTTAATAATTTTAAAATTATTATTTAAATCATTTAAAACATTATTTAAAGTTATTTCTCTTGATGAATATTTTATCAAAACATCATTATCATCTAATAATTGTTTAATGTCAAATTCAGAAATAACATTTGCATCATTATTAAATTTAAAATGTTTTTTTATAGACATGTTTATCATTGAAATAAGATAATCTATATCATAAAATGAACCAGGTGAAATTATATCAATCATTTATTAAAAATAAATTTTAAATTTATATATTTAAATATTTAATTAGTTTAATTTTAAATATAAAAATTAAGAGATAATCTTTGAAGATTATCTCTTTTAATTTATTAAATTAATATAAAAGACGTTTTTTTGTTTTAAAATTCATTATAATATTACCATCTTTTGATTTAGGAAATGTTATATCTTTTTCTTTATGTTTCTTGACTTTGTTTATAGATGTATGTGATTCTATTTTATATGGAACTTCATCTATATTATTTGATTTATAATTTATATCATTTTCTATTTTTCCTGTAGCATTATTTTTATATGTTATTGTTTTTTGTTGTATTTTATTTGAATTCTGTTTTAATTTATTATTTAATGTATTATTATTTTCATATTCAGATAATTGATAATTTAAATTTAATTCATTTGTTTTTTGCTGTGTAAATATATGAACTTTATAATCATCATATTTAACATGTTCATCATATGGTCCACCAGACATTATTAATTTAAAAAACGTAGGTGTAACTTCTATAAAAATAAACATAAGTGTTATCATAAAAGATACAACAGCTAATGATTTATTTTCATCTTTTAAATTAGAGAATGCTTCATATCTTGCACTAAATCCGTCTTCTCTTAATTCTTCTACTTTATTTTCAAAAGATGTTACATAGACAGAAACTTCATCTATACGTTTTTGTATATAATTTAATCTGTTATTGTGTAATTTATCCCAATCATTTAATGCCTGTTGACATTGCTGAACATATATTTCTTTATCTTTATAAATAGCTCCATGTCCTGCAATTCCACTTAATGCATTTCCTTCTGCTTCTTCTTTTAAATCTTTTTGAGCTTTTTGTAGTTCAATAGTTAATTTATTTCGTTCATCACTTAATTTTTTTCTTTCTTCTTGTAATTCTGCAATAGCTGAATAATCTTGTGATTCATTTTTTGCTGCATTTATACGTTCTATATTATCTTTTAATAATTGTGATTCTATACGATCATTAAATATTTTCATTTCAAGAGGTGTTGAAACTACAATGCCTATAAATATAGCCATTATGATTCTTGGTAATGCTGATTTAAACTTTCTCCATGTAATTGTATCTTTACCGTCTGAATACATAGAATTAACTATAAATCTATCTAAATTAAATATTAATAATCCCCAAAAAATAGCGAATAAAAATGTAATAATAATATTATTAAATACAAAATACATCGCATAACCACCGGAAAAAACAGCCATTAAAGCCGTAAATAAAATTGTACCACCAGAACCAGCATATTTAGCATATTCATTAGGATATTGTCTTAAAATATCTTTATTAACGCCTGCACATGACCATAAAAATTCATTTATATTTTTTAATATATTTTTTATATTCATTTAATTTATAATTTAAAATTTTTATAATGTAATTTATTTATTAAAAAAATGCCTGATATATAACTTATATATCAGGCAATAAATGGATATTAAACCATTTTTTACACTATGATTGTTTTTGATAACAAATTTTAAAATTTATATTAAATCACATTTTCGTGTTATAGAAACATCATTTAAATAATCTTGCCAATTTATAACAAATTGTTCATTAAATAAATTTTTATTTGTTTCTGAAATAAAATCTCTTATAGCATATGCCATCTCAGCATTTTCATATAATTTTTCTTGTAAATTATCTAATGTAATATTAAATTTTTCATAAGCTTTCATATTCTAAATTAATAATAATTTTTGTAAAGTTGGGGTACTAGGATTCGAACCCAGACTAAAAGATTTAGAGTCTTCGGTGCTGACCATTACACTATACCCCAATAATTTTTATTTCCATTCATATTTTATTTTTAATATTGGTAAATTAGTTTCTTTATCTATATTTATAGGAAATTCTGGAATTCCATCTAATAAAATTAAATTATCTATATAATTTTTTGTAAATCCTTTTATTCCTGTTCTTAATTTATTATTAAATATATATTTATATAAAATATCTTTATTTGGCTTTTTATGATCTTTAGATATAACTATATGTGAACATTTACTATTTAAATCAAAAAAATAACAATCTAACCAATCATTATATTCTTCTTTTTCCTCTTTTTCTTTATTATTTATTATATTATCATCTGTTATATTTATTATTTCTATATCTTCCTGATTTATTTTTAATCTTTTTAATTTCTTATTTAAATTCGTTGTCCAATATGTTTTATCATTATATTTAAATTCTATCATTTAAATAAATTTAAATTATTTTTAAATAATATAAAAAATAATAAAAAAGTTTAAAAAATATAAAAATAAAGTTAAATTTTTTATTTTAAGTTTTTATTAAAATATGGATTATCTAATAATATTTTTATTCTGTTTATTAACATATCACATGTTTTATTAAAATTAAATACATCATCAGGATCTAATTTATACCATTCTCCATGTTCTAATTTATATTTAAACATATTATGAAGCATTGATTCTAATTTATAAGGATACTCTGTTTCTTTATATGTTATAATATGTAATTCAGATGAATTTCCTGTTTGTAATTTTTTTAATCTATTTTGAACTATATTTTTTGTAACTCCTATTTTATAAGTATCTGTTGCAGGATCACAAATTAAATAAACATATCCCATTTTTAATGAATAATTTTAACTAATTTATTTAAAATTTTATTAAAAATAAAATTAAAAGTTTAAATTTTTATTTTTATTTTTAATTTTTATATATAGATAATTTAAACTTTTATAGTTATTCATAATTTATAAAATTATTTTTTAAACTTTGGTTGTTTTTCTTTTTGATTTTGTAATGGAGACTAATGAAACATATTTGACATATTAGTTACAGAACTGACATCCCACTAACTTATATCACCATTAAATTTAGATTTCTAAAACATATGTGACATATCAGTTACATGAGTGACATCCCACTAACTTATATCACTATTAAATTTAGACCAAGCAAACATATATGACATATCAGTTACAGAACTAGCATTCCACTAACTTATATCACCATTAAATTTAGAATCATAAAACATCCATCTCATATCAGTTACTGAACTAACATCCCAATCACTTATATCACCATTAAAATAAGATTTTCTAAACATATCTGACATATTAGTTACCGAGCTTACATTCCAATTACTAATATCACCATTAAATTCAGAATACTCAAACATACCTTCCATATCAGTTACTGAACTGACGTCCCACTAACTAATATTACCATTAAATATAGAATCACAAAACATACGTCTCATATCAGTTACAGAACTGACATCCCACTAACTAATATCACCATTAAATTTAGAATCCATAAACATATATGACATATTTTTTACAGAGCTCACATCCCACTAACTTATA
>ODAJ014727690.1_pt1 | contig 33538 bp, 19 predicted proteins | sample 1539241 | NCBI WGS metagenome assembly ODAJ01 (sample SAMN02144231, study PRJEB22623) | gut metagenome | biome: sheep rumen | host: Ovis aries | place: New Zealand
AAGCCCCTTTGTCAGTTCAAGTTCCACATCGTTTGCCTTCAATGGTTCAAATACGTTTCTTTCTGCCAATACAGCAACATTCTTCCAATAGTTGTTGTCCTCATCAAATGTCCATGTATTAGCATCAGCAGCCAGATTTGCAGCATCATTATCGCTCAGAACCTGTGTGAAATCCCATGTTGTAGGAGCTGTTGGGTCAGAAGGCTTTACCTCACCACGATCTACCCTCAGGGTAGTAATTAATGTACCTGTGTTACCATTACGGCCAAGATACAAAATATCATAATCTTCTGTCAATGTATAAGTCTCCTCTACAGGGTCATCAGCTGATGTTCTACCATTAACAAACTGTTTTGTTGTAAAAAGAACTGTTATTGCATTTGCTTCGCCAACCGTGAAGATATCAACAGCAGCTTTCTTGGTTTCATCACTATTATTGAAAGCACCAGCAATAGTAATAACATCACCAGCTTTAAAACCACCTTCAACACTTATTGTTGCATAATTTGAGTTTAATGCACCACTAGTAGTGTAACCGTTGGCGAATTTTACACCATTAATCGTAGTCGTATTAGTGTAAATCTTAACTGTGCTAAAATCTGTTGTACCACTTTTGGTGATTCCTGCCTGACTCTTTGGATAGTCAATTAATGTTTGAGCCTGAACTGTCAGAGCGAGAACTAATAATGAAATAAGAGTAAAAATTTTTTTCATAGAAATTTTGTTTTTTTAGTTAAAAATTTGGTTTGAAATATTGGTACAAAGGTATAAAAATGCATACAAAAAACAAATGAATATTTGTTGTTTTTATCGACAAACAGGCTAAAATACGCAAAATGCGATAATTTTTCCACCTATTCTTTGTCATATTTAATTCTTTTTCTTATTTTTGCAGCGTCAATATAAACTATCAATGACTACGACCCAGAAACTATGAAACGAATTTTATCACTTCTGTTTTCTGTCTCAATATATATTCTGATTCATCAGTCATCCCTTGCGCAGCCTTATTGTGATGTCAGGACTTTCAACATGCGAAACGGGCTTTCCGCCAATGTCATCTCCGACATGGGGCAGGATGCCAACGGTCTGATGTGGTTCTCCACCTATAACGGTCTCTGCTGCTATGATGGCTATCGTTTCATTACTTTTCGTGGTACAGAAGGAATCGACCAGCTGACATCCAACCGCATTTTTAAAATTAAGCCAGAAGGAAAAGCTGGTATTTGGGTAATAACCTACGACCGCAGGCTCTATTTCTTTGATACTGCAACCTGCAAATATACTGATATCAGCAATGAAGTTCAGAAGAAGACAGGTCAGGTATTTCTTGCCAGGAATATCTATACTAATGAGGGATACTCCCACACTTGGATTCTGGGGCACAAGACTACGGTTTGCCTTCGCATCAGTACAAAAGCAGCCACCAATCCTGACAGCATACAGGTCATAACGCCAAATGAACTGCCCCATTCCCATAATGCCATAAGAAAGGTTTGGTCCGACAAGACAGGTTTTGAATGGATTTTTACTAACAAAGGCATAGTTCTTTATGGCACAAAGCTATCGCAAGAAGGAGCCTTCGAACACATCACAAAGATAGCGGACAACACCTATATAGCCCAGACAAATGGTCTGCTATGGAGATATGGCAAAGGGCAAAGCAGCCTCAAGCGAATTCCTCTCACTGCCTCACCAAGTAAGATAAACTGTATCAAGGAAGGTCCATACAACCGACTTCTTATAGGTACGGAATATGGTGTATTGGCTCTTGATGTCAAGACAGGAACGAGCCAATATATAGCTTCATCAGTGGGCAATGTCACCAATGTGAACATTGATCACAAGAACCGTATATGGGCTTACACAGAGAATGGCAGCATTGTTCTCATACATAAGGATAGCAATACCCTGCCCCATAATGCATGGCAATTCCGTCAGTTCTCCTCTGTTATGTCTCCGATTGCCACCCACCTTACTACATCAGCCCAGTCAATATGGGTAGAAGACAGGCAGGGTACTATCTGGATGGCTCCAAAGGAGCAGGCACTGTGTTACTATGACGAGTCAGACGGACTGTTACATCCCTATGCTCTTCGCTCAAGTGGTTACGATTATACCATACCATTTATCAAGAAGAGTTTTATCGACAGGCAGCACAACATCTGGTTGACATCGACACAGTTCCTGACGCTGGCAAATCCGAAATATCATGACATAAAGATACGCACTCTGCAAGCAGGTCAGGAAACACGGGCATTGATGATTCTGCCTGATGGTACCACATGGGCAGGCACTGACGATGGTATCATTGGTGTCTATGATGCCAAAGGACAGCTGTCCGGATATGTGGATGCCAACGGCCGCATCAGTTCTTCCCCTGTAAAGATTGCCAGAAAGGTGAGTGCCTTGTACAGAGACTCAAAAGGACGTATATATATAGGTACACGTAATGAAGGACTGTTTATCATCGATAATGGCAAGAAGACCCGATATGCCCATGACAATGCGAGCCCCTACTCTCTCAGTTCTGACGAAATATATGCCTTTGACGAAGATGAACAAGGCAACCTGTGGGTAGCCACCTATGGTGGAGGCCCTAACCTCATCAGAAAACAGGACACCGGCTCGCTGCGTTTTGTCCATGCAGGCAATGAGATGAAGCAATTTCCCCTCAGCACTTTCAACCAGATACGTCGCATCACACATGACGGCAAGGGAACTGTCATTCTCTCCAGCACCTCTGGACTTATTACTTTCAGCAATCGCTTTACACGACCTTCTGACATTCGTTTCTTTACTACAGGCTACCATCATGGCGACAGCACTTCTCTTCGCACCTGTGACGTACTGCAGACCCTCATTACCCGTAAGGGCGACATCTATGTCACCACTATGGGTGGCTGTGTTCAGCAGCTGACATCCAAGAACCTTCTGCAGGACAATCTTTGCTTCAAGAGAATAAAACAGAATGCCAGAGGCAATGTGCTGTCACTCATAGAAGACAAGAACGGCAATATCTGGGGAGTACATGAAGCATCCCTATATATGTTCACGCCACAAAAGAGTCTGATAGCAGAATATGGTCCCAACAAGCTTGGTGACCACATCGGTTTCACAGAGGCGCAACCAGTCCTCGACCCACAGAGTGGATGTCTGATAATGCCGACGATGGGTGGTGTGATAATGCTGCGACCTGATGAGCAGAGGGCGAATGACTACAAGCCAGAGATAGTCTTCACCTCAGTACGTTTCCAGGGAGAGACGCCCCAGCCCCTGTTAAATATGCCAGTACTCGATGTGCCAAGCGATAACCGTAACTTCACACTGACATTCGCAGCACTCGACTATCAGGACAACGATTTAGTAAGGTATGCCTATAAGATTGAAGGCATTGACAAGGACTGGAACCATGTCGGTTCAGACCATCAGGCACAGCTGTCCAACATTCCTGCAGGACATCACCGCCTTATTGTCAAGAGTACCAACAGCGATGGTGTCTGGACAGACAACGAGACAGCACTCGAGATATATGTTCACCCCACATTCTGGGAAACCATCTGGGGCAAGCTGCTCATAGCACTGCTGGCAATTATCGTCATCTCCTTCATCATTCATGTAATACTCCTTCGTCATCGTGCCAAGATGCTACGAGAGATAAACAGGATGAAGATACAGTTCTTCACAGATGTGAGCCACAAGTTACGTACTCCATTAACCCTCATTGAAGGTCCTGTCAGCGAAGCCCTGAATGAGAACACACTCTCACAGGATGTCCGTCAACATCTGGAAATGGTGAAACGCAATGCCCAACGCATGCTGGTTCTTGTCAACAAGATGCTGAAATACAGCAAGCAACATGGTGTCTATATCACAGAGGCAGAAGCAGATGACATCTCTACACCAGCCACAGGCATCCTGCCACAGGAGAGCACCAAGCAGGCTGTGGAAGAGGGAGCGCCAAAACTCCTTATCGTGGAAGATGACAACGACCTGCGTGCTTTCCTCTTCTCTATCCTTTCAAATAAATATAATGTATTACTTGCCGAAAATGGCAAGATAGGCTTGGAGAAGGCTACATCAGAGCAGCCCGACTTCATCATCACCGATGTCACGATGCCTGAGATGGACGGTCTGACAATGGTTCAGCAGATTAAGCAGAATCCTGACATCTGCCACATCCCTATCGTAGTACTCTCAGCAAAGGCATCTCTCGAAGACAGGCTGCAGGGACTGAAGGAAGGTATCGATGACTATATCACCAAGCCGTTCAGTGCTACATACCTGCGTCAGCGCATTGAGAATATCATTGCTCAGAGACAACTGCTGCAGCGTACATGGCTCGGGCAGCTGGGTGGAGCAGAGAATAATGTCCTCGAAACCTCCCCACTCACTGGTTCAGAAGAGGCAACAATGGAGGCACCTCGGCGCGAATATCGCCTGGAGGCTCCTGAGATAGTAGATACTGACCAGGAGATGATGGAGAAACTCATGAAGTTCCTCGAGGCAAACATCAGCGAGCAGGACCTAAAGATTGAGGATATGGCAGATGCAGTAAATCTCGGACGCACTGTGTTCTATGGCAAGATAAAGAGTATTGTCGGTATGGCGCCATTTGACTTCCTTCGTCATATCCGCATGCAGCGTGCTGAAGACCTCATCAACCGCAGTCAGATGAACATCTCCGAGGTGGCTTATGCAGTCGGCTTTACAGACCCTAAGTACTTCACCAAGTGTTTCAAGAAGGAAACAGGCATGACCCCAACAGAATATCGCGACAAAAAAGGAGTTACTACTACTTCGTGACTCTTATCCATTCGGCGTCGAGCCAGCCTCTGTCAGCTTTTGGGTCTGTTTCTGCTGATATGTAGCCGAATTTGGCTCCTATCCACTTACCCTGCTTCATCTTAAACTTCTCCCCACAGTCACTGAACCTCTTGCCATCAAGACTGTAGGCGAAAGAGACAATCGGGTCTCCACCATGCGCCTTACCAGCCTGAACATTCGAAACACGTAAACGCAGGTAAATATCCTCATGTATGCCAGGCTTATAGTCTATCTTGTCCTCTGCTGTAGGCTTCAGCGTTGCAAGAACAGTCTCCGTCTGGGGCTTTCCCTTGTCGGCCTGCAAGCAGGTCATCTGAACCAACTGGAACTCCTTCCCTACTCTCTTTACCACCAAAGCAGAATAGTCGAGACCCATCATTATCAGTCCTCCGAACTGTCCCTCTGCCTTTGATGTGAAGCGCACCTTGCTAGTAACAGTAAATTCGTCAGCAGGAGTCTTTTGGAGAAGCAGGTTTGGCACCTCCCAGAAATTCTTCCAACCTTCAGAGAGCTTGTAGGTATATATGCGATAAGTTCCGAAGGCCGTCGCAGTACCAAACTTCTCGTCATAGTTAGCGTGCCACTCCCACTGAAGACCCAACTTCGACGAGTTGAATTCGTCGGAACATTGAATATTGAACATTGAACACTGAACATTAGCCTTTGGCTTTCGGAAGGTCGTTACCGGCTGTCCTTTCTTTCCCATTATGGGCCATCCTGTGCTCCAGTCAACAGGATTTAGGTGTACCACCCTTCCGTAGGCTTCTTTGTCCTGAAAATGCAGGAACCAGTCTTCACCATATTTCGTATGTACCCAGCCCCCTTGGTGAGGGCCGTTTATCTCTGTCTTTCCCTGTGCCAGCACTATCTTATGCTCATAAGGTCCATAGGGTGACCTGCTTCGCATTGCCAGCTGGAAGCCATCAGGCACGCCGCCTGCAGGACACATAATCCAATACCATCCATCGCGTTTGTAGAACTTCGGACCTTCGCAGGTACGGTTTTCCGTACCATTGCCATCGAAGACTATCACAGGTTGCCCAATAGGTCTCATGCCATCGGCACTCATTTCCCTTACTGTCAGCACAGAGGCGTACTTTGTACGGGAATTTGCCCATCCGTTCACCAGGTAGCAACGTCCGTCCTCATCCCACAATGGTGTAGTGTCTATATATCCAGTTCCCTTAATGACGCAATAAGGCTTTGTCCATTCTCTTGCCGGGTCGCCATTCACAGTCTTCACCATATACACTCCGAAGTCTGGGTCGCCCCAATAGATATAGTACTGCCCGTCATGAAAACGTATGCTTGGTGCCCACACGCCATTGCCGTGCCGTGGTGTCTTGAAGTGCTCCAGCAGTTTGCTGTCGCCCTCATAGAGGTTGCCTATGGCATAGTTGACTATCTCCCAGTTTACGAGGTCCTTCGAATGAAGTATCGGCAGCCCTGGAGTACACTGGAATGACGAAGCCGTCATATAGTAGTCCTCACCAGACGCCCCTACACAGACATCAGGGTCGCTATAGTCAGCATTGATAACAGGATTCGTATAGGTACCGTCACCATTATCAGGACACCACACCTCCGAAAGGCCCTGTGCCATACCGGCAACAGAGCAAAGTACCATCACTGCAAGAGAAGAAAGAACTTTTCCCATATCACACAAATACCAAATCCTTTTTTAAAATTTTATTTTCCCCAAGTGTAGGAGCCGTCTATCCGTTCTTCAATGACATCATCCAGCTTACTCTTGGTGGCATAGCCATTCTTGGCAGTCTTGTTAGTATTCTTCACCTCATAGCTGCAGTTCTTGAGGAATGTGATGCCTTCGCAGAAGTTCATCTTGATACCCTTGCTGTGGGTGATTTGTACGTTATCGAAGGTAACATCCTTAATCTTGCTCTCAGGACGACCATAGATGAAGATTCCGAAGTTGTTCTTAGGACTGCTCTTATACGAAGTATGACCAGACACCTTCACATTTTGTATCAGGACATCATGAAAGCGCGGAGTCGTTTCTATCAGTTCGTCGGGTGACAACATCTTTTCCACAGGGCTTGCAGGAATCTTGTCATACCAGCTGGTGATGACGAAAGGACTTGCCACATTGAACATATTGCAGTTGCGGAACACTATATTATAGACGTCACCACTCCTGTCGCGGTTACTCTTCAGGCGGAAGCCACAGTCTGTGCCGTCGAAGGTAAGGTCTTCATAAATGATGTCATGCATATGCTTGGTGAAGCTGCCAAGGGAAGCACCGTGCCCTGCCTTCAGCTGACAATTCCATACATGCACATACTGCGCATCATTGTCGCAAACCACATTGTCATCGCCTGTGTCTATGTCACAATCGTAGATGTTGACATACTGTGACCAGATAGGGAAGCCATCAGTATTATGGGAAGGGTCTGCAGCGGTAGAGGCAGGATTCTTTATGTTGATGCCATGAGCTGTTGCATGTCCGCCCTTGCCATTACGTCCGATGGTGATGTTGGTATTCGGAGCATTCTGCACGCAGAAGTTACGGAACAGATAACGACTGCCTTGCCAGAAGCGTATCATTGCATGGCGCTTGGTAGATTTCTTCACAGCCTTTGCCGCCTCTACCTGGCCCCACCAGGGGGAGCCCTGTCCGTCGATGACTGACGATGTGCGGCTCTCACCCTCGATTACGATGTCGGAAGCCTCCTTCTTTCCGGTAATAAACGGCGCTTCCATCATGCGATAGCCATTTTCGTCAACGGGGAAAGTATCGAAAGCCTTCATCTTCAGGGTTGCTCCCTTGCAGAGGTGAAGCACCGTCTTGCTGCCCATCTGAAGGCAGTCTGACAAGAATGTGCCGGCAGGCACCACCACCATGCCACCGCCAGCATTGGCAGCAGCATCGAGGGCAGCCTGAATGGCAGCAGTATTGTCCGCAGAAGATGTAGAGGCATTGAAGGGAGCGGCAGTGATATCAAACGTATTGGCTGCCGTGAACTCAGGCAATCCCTGGGGAAGTTCCACGGCATTCCAGCCCTCAGGGGTATTCTGGTTAGCCTTCTCGTCTGCCATAGAGAAAGCAACCTGGGCATTAGACGGCTGCGCTGTCGTTGCAGCGAGCAACAGACCGAATATTTTCAAAAAAGTCTTTTTCATAACATCATTATATTATTTTGTCATCTTCTTGCCATTAACGATATAGAGTCCCTTCTGGGGATTTGTCACCCTACGGCCCTGCAGGTCGTATATCTTCATTGAAGACCGAGAACCGGACACTGAGGTATCCAATGTAGGACTACTGATGCCCATAGCCTCTCCGTCAACCTTTACCAGCAGACGGTCGGCAGAAGAAGAAGTGGCTCCTGTGAAGTAACCCTGGAAGGAGTTTATTTTTGTCTGGTCATCCTTCTGCTTAGCGAGGGCATTGTCGGTCAGTATGTATGAATTGGCAGGAACGTTGCCACTGCCATACGTCCCCTGAAAAGTATAGTCACCGACAGAAGCCTTTGGGTCGCTGCTGTTCACGATAGTGACATTGCTGAAGCTCTTGACGCTGTTGACATCGTTGTCAACCTTTATGAGATAAGGCTCATTGGCATTCAGGGAAGTAACAGAAGCGAAGCCCAATGCGTCCCCGGCAGCCTCTGTAAACCGTGCTACGGCAGCAGTAGTGCCAAAGGCTGTCTCTAAGTCGCTCTTGCTGACTGCGAATGGCAGCACGATAGTGTTCCAACTGCCGGCAGCGATGGCACGGTTCAGGATGACACTGCGCTGAACATTATCGTTGGCAGCTATGCGACATACGTTATATGCGCTGTTCTCGCTGAGTTCAAGGGCACCGTCATAGATTTTCTCTGGTGTGAAACCCAGGCGGCTGACAACGCCGGCATAAAGACCGAGGGCGATATCATCGCTGAGCAAGCCATTGATGTTGGCGCCGGCAGAGCCTGTCGTGCCGTAGGCGGCATTGACAGCCAGGTCGAAGTCATAGATATGGAGGTCGGCTGTTCCGGCACTTACGCCACCGCCCATGTCGGTCCACCTATAAACGAGGTTATCGCCTATCTCATTCTTCAGATTGAAGAAATATACCGTTGCAGAAGCGCCGCCCCAGTCACGTCCGAGATTTGCAGAGACGTATGCACGGTCGGCTGCCTTCACGGTACAGTCACGGAAGATAAAGGCTTCGCCGGCATTGCCCTTTTGGGCAGTGATATAGGCTGATGTCCTCTTGTCACTATATCCGCCTATTACGAGATTACAATTATCAAACACTACCTGACCGCCGCCAAAGATATAGTCGGTATTGCCTACGATGTCGCAATCCTTTACGTAAAGTGTTCCGCTGCCATAGAAGGTATCCTGAGAACCGACAAAGCGGCAGTTGTAAAGCTGACAACCGGTAGGACTGTTTTCGAAGCCGATAGCAGCAGCTCGCTCCGTGACATCCTTTGAGTCGGCTTCCTTATAGCCTGCCTCCCCCTTCTTCAAGGTGCGGTTATAGGTAATTGAAGCATCGCCTACCTGGGTTGCAAGCACACCGTCAGTGACTTCCTCCTCAGTATAGTATTGATTGAAGCTGTTCTCGAAGACTATGTTCTCTGCCTTGAAATTATTGCCGGTCTTCTTGACAAGCACAGTAGCGCCCCAGCGTGCAGGATTGAGTTTCTTGAGGCTGTTGCGGGTCATTGCACGGTCCTTGTCATAGTAGCCGTCGGAGTTCAGGCTATAGTAGCTGTAACCTATGCCATAGTACCATGTAATGGTTGCCTTCTCTGCGCCACTGGTCTTCAATGTCACATTTGCCTGGTCAACAATCACCTGCTCACGATAGGTCTGTCCGCTGGTCAGCGTAATGACAGGATTTGAGACAGAGCCGGCCTTTGCAGCAGCCAGCGCATCCGTAACAGTATTATATACATTGGCAGCAACGGCAGCAGTATTGTCAACAGTGATCTCTGCCTGTGTAGCAGCAGGGACGGCAGGCTCGGGGAAGTAGATATTGTGGGAGACGGCAGCGTTTACGACCTTGAAACTCTCAACAGACAATGGCGACAAGGCACCGACATTAGAACTGATGGTGTAGGTATCTGGCATCAGGGCTGTGGTATATGACGCAGAACCTGCCTCACAATTCACCGTTTCGACATTGCTTGCGCCAGTGAAAGTCAGTGTGAAAGCCTCTGCCGGAGCATTTTCGATAGTGCCGGACACCGTCTGGGCTGAAGCCTCTGATATGGTCACGACACCAATGCTGCCATCCTCTGATAACGTGACAGTCTCTGGACTGCTGACAATGAATGGCACATCGCCGCCAATGCCAATAGTGTATTTGTCAGCAGGCAGCTTCACGCTAAAGGCATTGTCGGCAACAGTGGCAGAATATTCCTGACCGTTGCCGGCGGCTTTCAGTATAATAGTGTTACCATTGATGTCACCGCCAGAGACAGTGCCGGATATTGCATTTACCGACACAGGATTTACCTTGATGTTGCTGAGATAGGTGATGCCCATAGCCGCCATCTCCACAGTGCCTTCCTCCGTCGCAACATAGTATTCGTTGTATAACTGGTCATTGATGGTGAAACCTGTCTCGCTGCCACCGGCATATCTTCCCCATGTCACCATGGCACCTTCAAAGACTGGCACCTTGAACACCGTACCATTGTTACACTGGCACCACTGGTCGGTACGACTCGCATTGTTCAGCTTTCCGGCATCGGTATTGATAATCAAAGAATGTCCATTGACAGCATATTCATATTCAGGGCTCTTCTGAAGCTCAAACACCTCGGCACCATTGCTCTTGCCAAACTGCCATGTATTGGAATAGCCATTGGGGATAACGACAAACGCCTTGCCCTCTACGGTAATGCTCCTGATATATCCACTTGTCGTACATACCATAGTAACATTCTGGTCCTTAGAAGCCTCAAAAGTATCTCCATTGGCATAGGCAACACCATTGATGGTGAAGGCTGTGGAGTTGTAAAGGACAAACCGAATCTTTGCACCTTCCGGCACGCCAGGGAGAGTAAGGACAGTACCCTGATTGATTTGTGCCCAGTCTGAATTGTTTTTGCCCAATTTGCCGTTGATGGCATCAACCATCAATTTCGGTGCCTCGGCAGCATCGTCTGCCGTTGTTGCAGCAAGAGCGCCTGAATTACCCTCAAAGTTTGATTCTGCCTCCATCATTGATGTCGCAAGGTTATATACAGTAGTGAAATTCTGGATAGAGCCATTCACCTTGCCAGAAACAACGACATTGGCAAGAGCTACCTGCTTGGTCGAAGGGGTCAGCTTGCCGATGTATATTCTCACTGCCGTCACTCCTGTTGTTGGGACAATGGCAGGAAAGGTGGTCAAATCGTATGATTTGTGCTCACTGGGGGTTGATTCACTATTTCTTCTGATTGCCTCATTTTCTGCAACGGATGTCGTGGTGCTTCCCTGTATGCATTCCACCCAGATATTCGGATCTCCAGTACCGACCTTCGTAATATCAAAGCTGAGCGTGGTCGGGGTAAACTCCAATCCTGCAGCAGGAGCAAAAGAAAACTCGATATAGTTTTCGTCAAGTTCAGAGCGATTATTGTTTTTCTTCACCAAGTCCGTAAAACGAGTATAGGTATTTCCAAAATACGTACCTGTAGCCGTCGCATCGATAACGATATTACTACCCATTGTCCACGATGTTGAAAGGAATGCAGCAGAAGGACTTGCCGTAGCAGCACTCGTTGCGCCATCTGCCATACTCCAAGTGACACTCATGTCTTCATTAGAATAACTTTGGGCAAGAGTCCCTGTTATTCCCATAATGAATAACACCAATAAGGAAAATAAACTTTTTTTCATAGCTTTAGTATTTTAAATTGTTTAGATATTATTTCTTGGGCACAAAGATAATAATAATATAATATGTGTAGGGGGAAAGATTGTTCAGAAATGAGTAAAAACGACGATTTCATGGCAAAAAATGAAGATATTGAAAGAAAATACCCCATAAAACGACAAAAAAGAACTCCCGTATTTGTAAAATAATATGTATTTTTGCAAAAATTTTTTATTACTAACTTAAATAAATTAATTCTATGTCACTAAAACAAAAGAGTATTCGAACGACGCTACTGCTCGCCCTACTGATGTTTGTAGGCAGCATAGCAGCCCAGACTGTTAAAGTCAACGTGAAAGACTCGCAAGGCGAGGCTGTCATAGGCGCCAGTGTTGTTGAATCAGGAACTACCAATGGCGGTGTTACTGATTTTGATGGCAATTACACAATTAAACTTAGTGGGAAAAACACTTCTGTTACGGTGTCTTACATTGGAATGAAGTCCAAAAAAGTCGATGTGAAGGGGAAAACTTCCGTTGACATCGTATTGGAAGATGATGACAACACCACACTGAATGACGTAGTGGTCATCGGTTATGGTACTGTACGCAAGAAGGACCTGACAGGTTCTGTAGCCTCTATTAAAGGTGAAAAACTTGCTGAAATACCCGTTCCAAATGTCAGTGAGGCACTGACAGGAAAGTTGGCTGGTGTGAATATTACCACAACAGAAGGTTCACCAGATGCCGATGTAAAGATTCGTGTGCGTGGAGGTGGTTCTCTGTCACAAGACAACTCTCCTCTTTACATTGTAGATGGTTTCCCCGTATCAAGTATCAGCGACATTTCTCCATCAGAAATTGAGAGCATCGACGTATTGAAGGACGCTTCCTCTACTGCCATCTATGGTGCACGTGGTGCTAATGGCGTAATCATCGTAACCACAAAAAGCGGCAAGGAAGGCGATATTCAGGTAAACCTGAGTGCTTCGCATGGATGGAAGAAGATGACAAAGGAAGTGAAGGTGATGGATCCTTACAACTTTGCACTATACCAGTATGAGTTAGGCTCTAAAGACTACGGAAACTATAACGATATGGATATCTGGCAATCTGTTGACGGTAATAACTGGCAAGACCAGGTATTTGGACGTACAGGTCATCAGAACCAATACAACATCAATGTCAGTGGAGGTTCAAAAGATATTAAATTTAACGCAGGTCTGAGCCACAATGACGAAAAGAGTATCATGATGGGGTCTGGCTATAGCAAAAACAACATCAACGCCAAGTTGAATGCGAAAGTAAGCAAATGGATTACTATCGATTTCAACGGTCGTTTAAGTTTTACAAAGTTGGACGGTCTGAATGGCGGTGCCGATACTAACGAGTCGAATGCAGCAAACTCAATTGTTGCCAATACAGTAAGATACGGTCCTGTTGACCCATTAAACAATAGCGATGAAGACGAAAGCAATAGTACAAGTATGCGTCGCACACCATATCAACGTATTGATGCTACATACAAATACCAGGAACGTTTCCAGCAATCATATAATGGTGGAGTAAACTGGAAACCATTTAAGAATTTTACATTCCGTACTGAGATAGGTTATACCTGGAAGTATGATAAAAGCGAACAGGTATGGGGCAGTGATGCAACAACAAACTCTAAGTACGGCTACAATGGTGACCCACAAGCACAGTTCATCCGTGTAGATGCAAGGAACTGGAGAAATGCTAACACTGTGACATACGACAACAAGAAGTTATTCGAGGGGCATCACCTCAACGTTATGATTGGTCAGGAATGGAGCAGTGCTAAACAAACGACACGTACAAGCACATCAGTTGCTTATCCAAACGATTTCACGATAGACCAAGTTCTTGCAAATACTGAAGCAGGATTACCTTTGGCTAATGAAAGCTACATAGCTGCGAAAGACAACCTATTGTCATTCTTCGGTCGTATCAACTACACCATCCACGACAAGTATTTGGCAACATTTACCCTACGTACCGATGGCTCCAGCAAGTTTGGCGATGGACACCGTTGGGGTACATTCCCATCATTAGCACTGGCATGGCGAATGAATGAAGAGAACTTCTTAAAGGACGTAGATTGGCTCTCAAACTTAAAGTTACGTCTCAGTTTCGGTACTGCAGGTAACAACCGAATCAACAGCGGTCTGATATCTACTACCTACTCTATGGCGGGCAATACTGGTAAAGCAGCCTTCTTCAATGGTAATCGTGCTCCAGCATTGCAACATGGTACATATCTTTACAATCCAGACCTAAAGTGGGAAACCACAGTCACTCGTAACATCGGATTCGACTTTGGTTTCTTCAACAGCCGTATTAACGGTACTTTAGATTTCTATTGGAACACAACACGTGACCTGCTGATGCAGAGTGTCGTGCCTTCAAATACTGGTTATAGCTATCAGTTCCAGAACTTCGGTAAGACCTCTAATAGCGGTATCGAACTTACCTTGAATGCTGCAATAATTGAAAGAAGAAATTTCAACCTTAATTTCAATTTCAACATTGCATATAACCACAACAAGATTGATGAGTTAGCTATGGAGAACCCATGGCAAAGTAGTAGCTGGGCAGGTAGTACCATTTCCAAATACGAGGATTTCCGAGTAGAGGCAGGTGGTCGTCTCGGTGAGATATGGGGTTACAAGCAGAATGGTTACTACACTGTTTATAACCCGGCAACAGGTACAGGTGACTTAGCTTATGACGGAAGCAAATGGGTAATGGTAAATGGCACTGACAATAGCTATACGTTGTTTGGTGGAAACCTCTATCCTGGCGTACCGAAAGTAGAAGTTGATGGCAATGGCGACCCTATCAAACAGCGTTTAGGCAACACCATAGCTCCTACAACTGGTGGCTTTGGCTTCGACTCTCAGTATAAGACCAAGTATGGAACATTTGACTTCAATGTGTTCTTCAACTATTCATTGGGCAACAAGATTATCAATGGCACAAAGTTGGCTAACGCCTTCTATGCTGGTTCCCAAAAGAACTACAATCTGGTGTCTGATTTCAATCTGGACAACCGTTTCACATATATTGATCCTGACAATGGGTTAAACATTGGTCGTCCGGCCACATCTACAGTAACTGCATATGGTGGCCTTGCAGCATCAGGATATGCAGAAGGTTTAATGAGTCGTTTAGCTGAAATCAATACAGGAAAAGCCATGTATAACCCTGCTGGTGTTACTGCAATGCAGCTCACCGATTATGCTGTAGAAAATGCATCATTCTTGCGTCTACAGAACATTACTATAGGCTACACATTACCAAAGGCATGGCTAAAGAAGATATTCCTTACCAACGTCCGTTTGTACGTAACCGCATACAACTTGGCATGCATAACAAGCTATAGCGGATACGACCCAGAGGTGGATACCAGCAGTAAAAGAAACAAAATGACCCCAGGTGTGGACTATGCAGCCTATCCAAAGAGCCGTTCTTATGTGGTTGGTATTAACGTTTCTTTCTAATCCAGAATTATTAACGACATAAAAATAATAAACTTATGAAAAAGATATTTCCAATCATAGCACTGGCTTTGAGTGCGCTTGGGATGACCAGTTGCTCCGACTTCTTGGATCAAACATCTCCCTCAGAGTTAGCTGACGATGCGGTATGGAGTTCTACCTACTATACCGAACTACGTGTCAATCGTCTATATGGGCAATTAACAAATGACCGTTCATACTCTCAGGACCTTTCTATTGTATGGTGTATGAATAGTGATATCGAACTTGTTGACGGTTTGGGCGACAATGCGTTAAACACCTCCAGTGAACGTGGTGCCATGAACTACAACCTTGATCCAGGATGGGCAAGGATTGGCGACGTATGGACAATGCTGTATGGTATCATTGAAGATGCAAACCTCAATATTGAAGGCATACGTGGCAGTTCACTACTTACGAGCGGCTCTGAAAGTCAGAAAACTAAAATGCAAAGATATCTTGGAGAAAGCCTGACACTTAGGGCAATGATATATTTTGACTTGATCCGTTATTTCGGTGACATACCGTTCAAAACAGAGATTTCAAAGAGTGATTTGAGTAATGCATATCTGGGCAAGACTGACCGTGACGTGATTATGGATGCATTAATCAAAGATTTGGAAGAAGCTATAAATTATCTGCCATGGGCTGGTGATGATATCAGCACAGAGCATGTAAATAAAGGCTATGCTCATGCTCTTTTGGCTCAGATTGCTATGACAAAGGCTGGATGGGCTATTCGAGAGACAGCAAAAGAGGGCTACGAGACTGCAACATACAGCGATGCGGTATATCCAACCCAGCGTCCTGATGCTGCCACACGCACTGCTCTTTATGAAAAGGCATTGACCAATCTTACAGCTATCATAATCAGTGGTAAGCACGACTTAGCTGCTGATTTCGAAACACTTTGGGACAACCAGAACAAACGTAAACTCGTCGCTACGACACCTGAGAATCTATTTGAAATCCCTATGGGTCTGAATGTTAGCGGTGAGTTGGGCTATACGGTTGGTGTACGTATGAATGGCATCACCTCTAAATACGGCTACGGAAACTCTTCTGGCAAGATGAAGGTTACAGCTCCGCTACTCTATTCTTATGACCCATCCGACCAGCGCCGCGATATTACCGTAGCACCATTTGAAATCAAAGAAGATGACACGAAAGGCACCATAGAGGCTATGCTCGAGAACGCCCCATTTGGTCTTTATGTAGGAAAATGGGATTGCCGGAGAATGGCTAACGACTGGTTACAGGAGAATCTTAAAGCTTCTGCCAAGCACATGACAGGCATTAACCCTATCAAGGCTCGTTATGCTAATGTGCTGTTATGGTTTGCTGAGGTTATGAATGAGCTCTATGGTCCTACTGTCGCTGATGCTACATGTGGAATGTCAGCATACGATGCTTTAGCAAAAGTACACAATCGTGCCTTTGCTACTGCACAGGATGCCAACGCATTCCTCACTGCAGCTAAGACTGACAAGGATGCTATGTTCAAAGCTATTGTAGATGAGAATGCATGGGAATTTGCTGGAGAGGGATTCCGTAAGTTCGAGCTTATTCGTTGGAACCTTTTGGTTGACAAAATTAAAGAATTCAAGCAAACATACCTGAATCAGCTGGCTGATGGAACGACATATCAAAAGAACGTCTATTTCAACTACATTAAGGACGCTAATGGAAATCCAACCAACCGGATTGACTTCAGCACAATCACATGGTACACTGACGCAAGCGCCAGTGCTGACAGCTATGACGCATCTGCTAAGAGTTTCGGTAATGGCAGTATCACCAGTGAGACTGACACACAGGTACGCACAAATCTGCCCTCTATTTCTAATGGTTTGGTAGGTAAGTCCACTGTAAGTGGTACCACCATTACATATGAGGAGCCTGCTGTGAAGAATCGCTACCTTATACCGATTGCTTCAACAACAATCTCTGCTTCCAACGGTATGATACACAACTCTTATGGATACTCCGACTAATAGACTATCACAATCATTAATAAAAAACGATTATGAAACTGCATATATTAAATAAGGTATTAGGCTTGGGCGCTATAGCCCTATGCCTTACCGCCTGCACCGACAGCAATGACTGGAGTACTGATGCTTCAAAGTCACGAATGTTTTCAGTGTCTGGCAACGACATCTCCATCGTACGTTATATGACTGAACTTGATATCACCTTCAGTCCCGTCAAAGGTGCAGAGTCCTATACTCTCGAGATTAGCCGAGACACTTTATATGACGAAATCGAGGAAGGAGCTACTAACACTTCACGGGTTATTCACATTACTCCTGCCGAAGCTAAGGACACTATTAAGGTTAAAGACCTGAAAAAAGATACTCGATATTATGTTCGCATACGTACTACATCCGCAGATATGCCCCCATCAAAGTGGTCATACTATAAGGATAGCAAGAACCGCTATTATATAAAGACTAAGGCAGAACAGCTCTTCTACACAGCGAAATATTTTGCACAGACAGTCATCAGACCTACTGACCTTTTCCAAGATCATGTTCAACTTAGCTGGAAGAAGGATGAAGGCTCAGCAACTGCTGCTGTTGACCATGTCGTTATCTCAAACGGCAGTCAGCAAATAGCGAGTATCTCACTTAGCGATACGGAAAAGACAAATCGTCTATGTGTTATAAATTATGAGGATTATGGTCTGACACTTAACACCACGTATAACTTCAAAATATACAATGGCGATGATAAGCGTGGCGAGCTGAATGTCACCACTCCTAAACCACTGCCAGCAGGTATACATATCCTTGATACCGATGCAGGTGAGACATTGGAATCACTTATCAATTCAGCTACTGCAGACGTTGTTATCGGTATCCCTGCTACTTCTGCCGATGTAGAAGATCCTTTTGATGATGCTATTAGCGTTAGTGCCATTACTATCCCCGATGGAGTGTCTGTCACTTTGATTGGTCTTCCAGGGGGCAAGCCACGTTTCCTTTCATTCAAGAAGCCAATTAACATTGCAGGAAATCACGACTTAATTCGATTTGAGAATGTTCAAATTACCGATGGAGGTTGCCAGTATCTCATCAACCAAAGCACTGGTTTTACTATAGGTAGCATAGAATTCGACAATGTTAGGATACCTTCTATGTCTCGTTCTTTGTTCCGTTTGAACACCAATGACCAATGTACGCTAAATAAGTTGCTGCTTGAAAATATCTATATAGAAAATCAAGGTAGTGGCGGCTATGCTCTACTTTATGCAAACAAGAGCAACTATACTATCAAAGAGGTGTATTTAAACAACTCAACTCTGAGCAACATGGTACATTCCTTCATCGATTTCCGTAATGCCAATGTTGAAAGTATAAATGTAAACAATGTTACTTTCTACGACATCATTGGAAGTGATAAATACTTTATTGATGCACAGAACACACTGCCGACATACAATATCAATAACAGCATCTTTGCCAAGACAAACAAAACTTCCGCCAAAGGCATACGCGATGCAGAAACAGAAAAGAAGGATGACAATGGTAAGTCATTATACTTTACCTATACCTTTGGAACCTGCTACATGACCAGCGATTTCGTATTTAAAAAAGATGCTTCGGAAAAACCAGAGTGGGCTGGACGTCCTTTCTATGCCGGATCAAATGTTCCTGCTTCAACAAAGATTATGAAGGATCCAAAGAACGGTGATTTCACCATCACAGACAACACCGTTGAAGGTGGCGACCCACGTTGGGTACAGCCGAGTGACGATTAATCAAACCAACCAATCATAAAAAAATAGGGGGATAGTCTTGCGATTATTCCCCTTTTTTATGCCTTTTTGTACCATTTTCCACATGTTACGGCAATAATTACACCTTAGTTATGTTTATTAAGTAGTATTTTTGCAGCGAAATTATATAATAAATATAACCTATGACACAAAAATTGAATTTCATCCGACCTTTTCTGCTCATGGTACTCATGCTGCCAGTTATCCCTGCAACAGCTCGTGAATGGGACGAACAACTCTATAAGCAAATAGAGCAAAGCATCCAGACGCCAACCATCAATGGCAAGGACTACGACATCACGAAGTTTGGTGCCAATGCATCTGCCAATGCTGCAAAAAATCAGAAAGCCATACAAAAGGCTATCGATGAATGCACTAAAAATGGTGGCGGACGTGTCATAATACCTGCCGGACAGACTTTTAAGACTGGCGCCATCCGCCTGAAGAGTCATGTCAATCTGCATGTAGAGCAGGATGCCGTGCTTCTCTTCGTCTTTCAACCGGAGCTATACCCTATCGTAGAGACATCATGGGAAGGACTCCTCTGTTTCAATCTCTCACCATGCGTATATGCCTTCGAGGCTACAGACCTTGCCATTACCGGTAAGGGTGTTATCGATGGCGGTGGTTCTAACGAGAACTGGTGGTCATGGTGCGGAAAGCCGAAATACGGTTGGAAGAAAGGTATGCCACGCCAGCAGGATGAAAATGCACGTCCGCGTCTGCTTAAAAGCGGTGAGGACGGAGAACCTATGTATGATGAGAAAGGGCAGCGCAATCCCGTGCGTACCTTCGAGGCAAAGGACCTTCTGCGTCCTCAGTTGGTAAATTTCAACAAGTGCCAGCGCATACTCATGGAAGATGTTTCCCTGCTGCGTTCTCCTTTCTGGGTAATACATCCTCTGGAGTGTACGGACCTTACAGTTCGTCGTGTAAAGATGATTAACGACGGCCCTAATGGTGACGGATGCGACCCGGAGTGCTGCGACCGTGTACTGATAGAGGATTGTTTCTTTGACACTGGTGATGACTGCATCGCCATCAAGAGTGGACGCAATCGTGATGGACGCGAGCGCAACATGCCATCCCAAAATATCATAATCCGTAACTGCAAAATGAAAAACGGACATGGTGGTGTAGTTATCGGTTCGGAAATATCAGGTGGCTGCCAGAATGTGTTTGCTCATGACTGTGTGATGGACTCACCAGAACTGGAACGGGTAGTACGCATAAAGACCAATTCTTGTCGTGGCGGCATCATCGAGAACATCAATGCCCGGAACATAAAAGTGGGCGTCTGCAAGGAGTCTGTTCTAAAGATAAACCTTAACTATGAGCCGAAAGAGGTTTGCTGCCGTGGCTTCTACCCTATTGTCCGCAATGTAAACATCGAGAATATCACAAGCGAGAAGTCACAATATGGTGTGCAGATTATAGGTCTTGAAGAGGATACATACGTCTATGACATCAACGTGAAGAATTGTCGCTTCAACGGTGTCAAGGATGGCAACTCAATAAGCGGCAAGACACGAGACATAAGATTGAACAACCTATATATCAATGGAGTGAAAGAGGAGTGAAAAAGAGGAGTGAAAGGGGAGTGAGAGGAGACCTTTAAATTATGAATTATCAAAACATGAAAAAAATACTTTTTACACTTGTATTCCTTGCTGTTACCGTCACGATGATGGGACAGGCTCCGGCATTTCCTGGAGCAGAAGGACACGGTCGTTATGTCACTGGCGGACGAGGCGGTGAGGTTCGTCATGTCACAAACCTCAATGATTCAGGAACAGGTTCTCTCCGTACTGCCGTCAGTGGGGCCACGAAAAAGATTGTTGTCTTTGATGTCGCAGGTGTCATTGCCTTGCAGAGTGACTTGACAATTGGTGCCAATACGACCATTGCAGGTCAGACGGCACCTGCGCCAGGCATCACGCTACGTTACCGTACAGTGCTCTATGGCGGCAACAATATAATTGTTCGCTTTGTCCGTTTCCGCCGTGGACAAGAGAAAGACATCAATGACGGTGCTGATGCCACCTGGACTCGCAACAAGAAGAACATCATTCTTGACCATTGCTCTTTCTCGTGGTCAATCGACGAAGTGGCATCTTTCTATGACAATAACAACTTCACCATGCAATGGTGTACACTGGGTGAAAGTTTGAACAATGCCGGTCACGGTAAGGGTGCTCACGGCTATGGCGGCATCTGGGGCGGTAAATTGGCATCATTCCATCATAACATGATTTGTCACGTAAATAACCGTTCGCCACGCTTCAATGGTGCCCGATATAACTGGACAGGTTACACTGGCAATGACCGTTACAGCGAGTTTAATTGGAAAAATGCCATACAGGCTGAGAACGTTGACTTCCGCAACTGCGTGATTTACAATTGTGGCAATGGTTGTTACGGCGGTCCTGGCGGTGGTCAGATAAATATGGTCAACAACTACTACAAATCTGGACCTGCAGGCACTACCAAATATATTACGACGGCATCGGTAGCGAACAGTACATCCTCATCGGACAACAAAGAGTTCTGGACTATCCTGAGCCGCTATTACATTATGGGCAATATGATTGATGGAAGTTCAAAGAATTGGGATGCAGTAACCTACGACAAGGATGCGACATACATTATCAACGGAAAACACCATACTCCTGATCCAAGCCATTATTATGGAGACAACGTAACATATTCTAAGAACACAGCGGGAACTGATTGTGTCCAGATGGAACTGACCAGTCCTACAGATTATGGTACAGTCACTACCCATAATGCCCAAACGGCTTATAGCAAGGTACTTGAATATGCCGGTGCTTCGCTACATCGCGATGATGTGGATGCCAGATATATGAAGGAAGCCAAAAACGGTACCGCCACCTATAAGGGTTCTGTAACAGGCAAGCTGGGGCGTGTCGATTTGGTGTCGGATGTAAATGGATATACAGAAGAGAATTTTGGATTTGGCAAACGTGCAACAGACTTCGACACTGATGGCGACGGTATGCCTGACGAGTGGGAGCGACTCAACGGTCTGAATCCCAATAATGCTGCTGACGGCAAGACCGTAACTCTCGATACTGAGAAAGGTTGGTACACCAATCTTGAGGTTTATCTCAGCTCCATCGTTGAAGATATTATGAAGGGTGGCAATGCTGATGCCCTGAGCGGAGTAAACGAGTATTATCCCGAGTGTGTCAAAATGCCAGATGATGATGACCCTACCCCTCCTACCCCAACGGCAAACTGCAGCATATTGTGGAAATTCGACACGGGAGCAGAAGGACAGCTGGCTACATTAAACGGCTTGGCACAGAAGGGCATCAAGAGTGCGACGGTAACACTTGGCTCTGAACTGAAATATAACGGCAAACTGACAGCAGGAGGACTCGATGAGACAAAGATACAGCAGACAAATCCTAATGCTACCACCCCTACAGATGCCAACACCATCATCTTTAGCATCACTCCTGAAAAAGGATATTCTCTGAAGCCAACATCCGTAATGTTTACGGCTACGCGAAACGGTACTGACAAAGGAAAGATAGATGCCAAATGGGTTGATGACAATGGTACGTCAGTTATATGTAACGCTGTTACACCAAAACGTAATAACACCCCATCAGGCAAAGAGGATCAATCGCCTTTCTATTCTACCTACTCCACAGATTTGGATGGCGACGCTACCACAGGGGAGTGCAAGCTAATCATAAACCTGTATGACCTCAGTTCTTACAAAAATGACGGTACAGAGAATCTGAAGGACGTTGGATTCTGCAATATTTCCATAGAGGGCGTCATGACAGCACCAGAAGTGACAAAGGGTGATGTCAATGGCGATAGGGAAATCGGTATGCCTGACGTGATGTTCTTGGTGCAATACATCCTCGGTAATCCGGCTGAAGACTTCAACACTGATGCTGCTGACGTCAATGGCGATGGCGAAATCGGTATGCCTGACGTGATGTTCGTAGTGCAATACATCCTAAACGGCAAGTTCCCGACTGAGTAACGAGATTCAAACGAAAATACAATAAATACTGATAATAATGAAAAAATTACTATTTTTATTTTCAGCCGCCTTGTTGATGCTTGCATCACCAATAAAGGCAGCAACAACTCAGGCTCTTGTCATCAATGGGGAGACTATTGAAAAGGTTGTAACGAAGATTACTTTTAATGGTGACCTTGCCGTTCTCACATTCTCGGATGCCACGGAAATATCAGAAGACATGGGCAATGTCATTCTGCGTTTCTCGTCTTCACCAACATCTATAAAAGATATTACAGCCTTCCAAATGAAAAAGGCTGTTGATGGCGAACTAAATATCGAGGGACTGCCGGCAGGAACACAGGTAGTGATTTTCGATGCTTCCGGAAAACAACTTATGGCTACAATGGCTTCAAGGATAAATGTCAGCAGCCTAAAGCCAGGTGTGTATGTCCTCAAAGCTGGCAACCAGATTGTTAAATTTGTAAAGAATTAGAAAAACATACCAATCATGAAGAAATATTCTTTTCTTTTTCTTCTCATGCTGTCGAGCATGATGGGAATGGCGCAGTCATGGAACTTTATGACTGCCAGCGACGACGATATAGCTTTGATTGGCGCAGACCAGACTAACTGGTATCACGAATCAAGCAGCAGCAACAATCGCTACCACCTGATAACAGCACAGACCACTGCGCCATTAAAGGCTGGTGATGCAGAACTTGAGTATGCTAAAGGTTTGTTGTTCACGGTAACTGCCAACAGCGCTACTAATGGCAACCTTCGCGTTGACATCAAGAATAAACGTTTGTGGATAGCTGGAACTTCTTGCTCAATAGTAATTCCTAACGTAGAGGCTGGCAAAGAAGTTAAGGTGATTGCAAAAACCTCTTCAAATAGCACTGCACGTGGTATCAACGTCAGTGAAAACGTTACGCCCAAGTCTGGAAAATTTAATGAAACAAGCACTGACCAGGTGACCAATGTCGGCACTGTTGAAACAGCAGGTGACGTAATTTTGACATTTACTGGAGCGATGTATATCTATGAGATGTCAGTCAATGACCCTGATGACGATGACGAAAGTGGCGAAAGCGATACTCCTATCGTACGCGATGATGACTACTCCACATCTGCAAATGGCATGAAGAACCAAATGGTTCTCACCGTTGGCAATGGCAAACGTTTCTACAATACAGAAAGCATTGACAATGTTACAATCGCAGACGAGAAAGTAACAGTAAAACAGGCTGCAGGCAGCTACACTTTCAACAATAATGTTTCTGAAATACAATTTGCAAAGGCTTCTTCCGAAAATCAAGGCGAGGTGGATAATACAGATGATAAAGTTGCCATCACGGAGGCTCGTGGATGGTTTGAATCAGCCTATGTGAAATTTACTCCAATCGCTGATGCCAAGACCTATAATGTATATATAAAAGGTGGCAGCTATAATGACTACACAAAGATTGACAACGAACTTGTACGCAAGTATGACACCTATGGCCGCGCTGACGTTCTGGGCTTGGTAGCCGGAGACGGCTATTCTATCAAGGTCGTGCCTGTCAATGCTGACGGAGAGGAAATGCCAGGTGCTGCTAATGAGGCAAAAGGCATCAAGGTCACCGCATACGACCGCTCTGGCTTTGCCCACAAGGGACGCACAGAAGGTATTGGTGCCTATAATAACGACGGTTCGCTGAAGGCTAATGCCAACGTGGTATATATTACAAAGGACAATGCCAAGACGGTTTCTCTCGACATCGCTGAAAACAGCAAGGGCGGAACAGCCACATACACTGGTTTCCAACAGTTGATTTATGGATATCAGAAGGGTGATGCCAATGGCAGTTATGAAAAGAAGCCGCTCTGCATACGTATCATAGGAACTATATCAGCCAGCGACTGTGACGAATTCCTTAGTTCTGCAGAGGGTATTCAGATTAAGGGTGCGAAGGTTGCAATGCCAATGAACATCACTATAGAAGGTGTTGGCGACGATGCCACTACTACCGGCTTCGGATTCCTCATCCGCAACGCCAGCAGCATCGAGCTGCGTAACTTTGCCAATATGCTGTGCATGGATGATGCAGTGTCTATTGATACCGATAACTCAAACATCTGGGTACACAACCTCGACCTCTTCTATGGCAACACAGGTGGTGATGCCGACCAGGCAAAAGGCGATGGCACCATCGACATGAAGGGAGACTCTAAGTATATCACAGTGAGTTATAACCACTTGTGGGACAGCGGTAAGGCATCGCTTTGCGGCATGAAGAGCGAATCCGGTCCTAACTGGATTACATATCACCACAACTGGTTCGACCATTCCGATTCTCGCCATCCTCGTATCCGTACTATGAGTGTACACGTTTGGAATAACTACTATGACGGCAATGCAAAATATGGTGTCGGTGCAGCATATAGGAGCAACGCCTTTGTAGAAGCAAACTATTTCCGTAACTGTAAATATCCTATGCTCATATCTCTTCAGGGAAGTGATGTGGCAACCAATCCCAAGGGTACATTCTCTGGTGAAGATGGTGGCATGATAAAGTCTTTCAACAACATTATCACTGGTGCCATCAGTTATGTTACCTATCAGAAGGCTCCTGTTGAATTTGATGCTTATGAGGCAGCAACACGCGACGAACAGGTTCCTGCCGCAGTGAAGGCAAAGGTTGGCGGACGTGTTTTTGCCAACTGGGATATTAACCCCGATATTATGTACACTTACACACCTGATGCACCAGCTGATGTTCCTTCTATCGTTACAGGTTGGCTTGGAGCAGGACGCATGGGACATGGTGACTTCCAATGGACTTTTGACAATGCTACGGAAGATAACAACTACAATGTCATCGAAGGATTAAAAAATGCACTTCAAAACTATAAGACCAAACTTATAGGCATTTACAGCGAAGCCAGCGATGAAGGTGGTCAAGGCGGTGGAGGAGACAATCCTGACCCAACACCAGACCCGACTCCTGATCCTACGCCAGTTCCAGAAGACGCCATACTCGCTTCGTTTGACGGTGCTCCTTCTACCAACATATTTACTGTAGGCAGCACCAGTGCTTATGGTGACGGTAAAATCACTTACAACGAAACATACTACAAGAAAGGCGTGAAACTTGACTCCAAGGGTTCTATTACTTTCACTCCTCAAAAGAATTACAATATGACCATCATTATGGGCACTGCTAAGGACGGTCGCGACGTGAAGCTCAATAACGTCACCACAACCGTCAGTGGTACTCTGAATACAGAAGGGAAATATTACGAACTTGAACCTATCGCCATTACTGCCGGCACCGAGTATGTCATCACTAAGGGTAGCAAAGAGGGACTGGTGATGCTTATCAAGTTGGAACCAGTAAGTCAAGAGTAATTTATGCGCTGATATCCATTTTATAACTACAATAAGAAATGGGCTGATTCACATTTGAGTCAGCCCATTTCTTTATTCCTATAACCTGTAAACTTTACAAAACATTCAGCACCTGCTCTTTTATCTGCTCCAGTTCATCCTTCATCTGCACTACGATATTCTGCATCTCTGCCTGATTGCTCTTTGAACCGGTGGTATTTATCTCACGTCCCATCTCCTGGGCTATGAAACCGAGTTTCTTGCCCATACCCTGGCTCTTACCTCCTTCAGAGGCTGGCTGCCAAGGTTCGTTCATTGTCTCGCGGAAATACTTTATGTGGTTTGTAAGACGTTGTTTCTCTTCTGAGATATCGAGTTTCTCAAGATAGAAAATCATCTCCTGCTCCAGGCGGTTGCGGTCATATTCCACCTCGGGAATACCCTGAAGCCTCTCTATCAGACGCTGGCGTATCTTCTCTACCCTACCCTGTTCATACGGTTCTATTGACGCCATCAGGGCAGAGATATTATTAAGTTTCTCCTCAAACTTCTTGCAAAGGGCAGCTCCTTCCTGCTTGCGGAAATCCTCAAGGGCTTTCAGGGCATTCGCGACAGCCTCTGACACTACCGCCCACTCCTCTTCTGAAAGTTCTTCTGTTTCGCTTTTTGCAAGCACGTCCGGCATGTGCATAATAACTGAAAGGATGTTTGACTGTTCTATGCCCAGCTCTTCCGACATCGTCCTTATCTGGTCATAATATGTCTTCGCCAATGCCGTGTCAATATGAGCAACATCGGCTGCCCCATCTCTTTCTACCCATAAAGACACATCCATCTTTCCCCTGACGGCACTGTCCTGTATTACCTTGCGTATTTCCATTTCCTTTTCCCTGTAGATTGGAGCTATACGCATTGAGCAATCCATAGCCTTAGAATTCAAAGACTTTATCTCTACATGTATCGTCTTGTCCTGGTATTTTGCAACGGCCTTGCCGAAGCCTGTCATCGATAATATCATCTGTCTTATTTTTTACTTTTTAGGTTAATTTGACTGCAAAGGTACGATTAAGTTATGAGAAAAACAAAAGAAAAAGTTTTTTTCTTTGGTTTTTCCATGACAGAGTACCTTCAACACCGTTAAAGGTACGATTAAGTGAGCAAAAAATGCAAATAAATTTGCAATTTTTCGAACGATAGGTTTTTATATTCGTGGTATCGGCATCGACTACAACTACTTTTTATTTTTAAAAGCACGCCCCGAAAACTTATGCGATTAAAAGAAATTTCATATATTTCAGCCTAAATACTTGCTGTAACAATTATTTTTTGTATTTTTGCAGGCGCAATTATTCTAATTACAATTGTGTTATGAAAAAGTTCTTTTCAGTCGTAATTATGGCATTGTTTGCTATAGTAACAATGTCTGCCCAGAAAGTGCAAGACCCAAAGGGCCTTTATCATCTTCAAAAGTTTATCTACGAAGATGGCAGTGAGAAAACCCCTGGCTACAGTCAGTATAAGTATGCTGCTGACTCTGTCGGACTGCTTGTTTCCTACAGAAAAGCTGGCAGCCCTCAACAATGGAGTCAGATGAGTGTTGAGATACGTGAGCCGCATCCTCTGAAATATACCGGTGAGACGCCACAGGGAGCCGACGGACATGATATACAGATATTCAACGTCAAAGACGGAGAGTTCTATTTCAAGTGGTATAACACCCAGTGGCCCAATATGAGCAAACTCAATGAGTTTATCACTGAGGTCTATGGCGTTGGCGGTATTGAGAGTGAGGTGGCACAGGCTTTCAACCTGCTTGAAAACAAGTTTGACACCAAAGGTAACAAGTTCTACGGATGGTGGATACGCATCGCCGCAACGGCAGACCCCAACGGTACAGGAAAGCATCAACAGGTACCAACATTATGGAAGGTATATTCTCCAGAGATGTCTATGGTTATACACCCTCTCAACAGAAACACATTGGGATTAACCCCTACGACGAATGTAAAATATGAGAATGACAGCACCATCTATGAGATAGGTCACGTCTGCAAGATAAAATGGCTTAACGACAACTGCCATGCACTCACCTTCACACAGGAGAATGGCGTTCCCCTTACCGAGATATGGGTCAGAGGCGGATTGCCAAAAATGTGGCAAGATATTTTCAAGACCAACGTAGAGATATTCAGAGATGCCAACGAGTGCCTGCGCTTATCAGTCGAGGCAGTAAGGCAAGGAGACCTCAAGAAAGTTGACGAATACCTTACCGAAGCCATTTATGAGAAGAATGTAGAAATCGGAGCCTTCAGCAATGTTGCTGCCAATACAGCAATTCATCTTTACTATGACAAGCAAGACTACAAGAACTGTCAGGAATTCTGCACCAGATGCCTACAGCAGATAGACGACTATGCAAGGCAAGGTCACGAGCACAATATAGCTTCTAAGATATACTGCCAAGAGTTGGAAATTCTGAAGGCTATCTGCACCTACCGCAACGGTGACACCGAGAAGGGGCGTAAGATGATGGACGAACGTCTCTCTGTCATCGACAGCGAGATTGAGCAATATCGCAACATCAATGGTATGGACGCATATATCAATGGGATGTACTTCTGCAAATTCATAATGTACGATTTGGGCTATGACATCTTTGGTGCGGAGCAGACTCTGCTTAATATTGATGCCTTGGCTCTGATAGCCCCATTCCTGACGTCTAACCAACAAAAGCCCCAATTGCTGAAATGTCGCGGCAACTGTTACCTCTTGCTGGGCGATAAGGAAAGTGCTCGCAAACTGTGGCAGCAGATTAAGGAGTTAAACAAAGACTTCTTCAAGAATCAACCAGACCTTTCACCACTCAAGAAGGAGTTTGGGGAATAGTGACCACGCCCCTACCCTCCCAAGGGAGAAAGTGAAGAGTGAAGAATAATGGTCAATCGTCAATCTTCAATCTTCAATTATTTACAATATTCAATTCTCAATTTTCAATGTTTAACATAATGCCCTTCTGGGCTTGGATATTATTTTATGTATTGGTGCTGACAATGCTGGTCATCGACTTAAAGATGTTTGGCAAGAAAGGTCAGCATGAGGTTAATGTAAAAGAGGCGTTACAGATGACTGGAGTGTGGATAGCAGTCTCGCTGCTGTTCTGCGTCGGCATCTATTTCCTCTACCCTGTTGCCTCCCATGAGAAGGCGATGGAATTTCTGGCAGGATACCTGATAGAAAAGTCGCTCTCTATGGACAATCTCTTCGTCTTCCTGATGCTCTTTACCTTCTTCGGCATAGAGCGGAAATACCAGCATGAAGTGCTCTTCTGGGGCATCTTCGGAGCCTTGGTGCTGAGGAGCATCTTCATCTTTGCCGGTGCTGCTATGGTAGAGCAGTTTGAATGGATTTTGGGACTCTTCGGAATATTCCTGCTCTATTCTGGTGCCAAGATGTTCGCACACGACGACGACCAGATTACCGACCCCTCAAAAAACATCTTCGTCAGATGGTTCAAGAAGTTCTTTCCCGTCACCGACAAGATGCACGGCGACAAGTTCTTCATAAGGGAGGAGCAACAACCCGAAGCCAAACCATCAACTATCAACTCTCAACTATCAACTCTCAAAGCCACTCCCCTATTTGTGGCGCTGATTGTCATAGAGACTACCGATGTAGCCTTTGCCGTTGACAGCATTCCGGCTGTATTCTCCGTGAGTCGCGACCCCTTCATTGTGCTTACGAGTAACATCTTTGCCATCCTCGGTCTCCGCGCCATGTACTTTGCACTCGCAGCAGTAGCAAAATATTTCAAGTTCCTGAAATACGGTCTTGGCTTCATACTCATTTTTGTGGGAATAAAGATGCTGCTGGCAATGAACGAATACGTCAACGCCCTCCTGCAGTTTGCCGGCATCAATATCACAATGCCCCATATCGAGGTTCCAACCCCCGTCAGCCTCGCTGTCATCTTCGGTATGCTCACACTCTCCATGCTGCTCTCGCTGTTAGTGACGAAAGACAAAGAGAGTGAAGGGTGAAGAATGTCAAAGGTATCGCGAGCGACAGCGCGAACGAAGTGGCAATTTGCTACCGCCCCGAGAGGACAATATTCAATATTCAATTTTCAATATTCAATTTTCAATGGTCAATAGGCAACGTTCGATAATCCACCATTTAGAATCTCTGCGCAATGACGAGCAGCGACAGATTCTCATGGGCTTTTTCAAGACCGGCGAGGGAGAATACGGATATGGCGATGAATTTCTCGGATTAAAAGTGCCCCAGACGCGTGAGGTGGTGAAACAATATGCCAAAGACCTATCGCTTGCCGAGATTCCACGTCTTCTTACCAACCGCTGGCATGAGGTGAGGCTGTGCGGATTACTCATCTTGGTACACAAATTCGAACGTCAGGCAACAGCCCGCCTCCTCAACGCCCCCTCCGCCATTGCAGAACGCGATGCCATCGTAACAATGTATCTCGACCATGCAGAATATGCCAACAACTGGGACCTTGTCGATATGTCTGCCCCCAAGATACTGGGACACTGGCTGTTGCTGCCCACTATGCTGGGTGGAAAAGTTGCAGGGCTGCATCGTAGCTATAAACTTCGTCTGCTCGACTCTCTTGCCACCTCCGATTGCCTATGGAAGCAGCGCATCAGCATCGTCAGCACATGGAAGACATCCCAGATGGGTGATGCCGCCTGGTGTTTACGATATGCCGGGATGCTCCTGCATCACGAACACGACCTGATGCACAAAGCCGTAGGATGGATGCTGCGCGAAATGGGGAAACGTGTTTCAATGGATCTGCTGCGCGACTTCCTCCGCCAGCATGTCAGCACCATGCCTCGTACCACCCTCCGCTATGCCATAGAGAGAATGTCCCCCGAAGAACGACAGATGTGGATGAAGCTCTAAGGTCAATGGTCAATCGTCAATAGTCAATAGTCAATGAAAATACTTGTATCTGAAGAAATAACCCACGTTTGCCCTACGTTTGTCGGGGCATGTGTAGAAGCTCAAGTCACCAACAGCCCCTATTGTCAAGAGTTGTGGGACGAGATAGATGCCCTCGGTGAGAAATTCCGTCGTGAGCTGACCACTGAGTCGCTGAAAGAACTTACCAGCATCGCTGCCACCCGCAGCGTCTATAAAGCCTGCGGCAAAGACCCTTCGCGCTATCGTCCTGCCTCCGAAGCCCTCATACGCCGCATGCTGCAAGGCAAGGAACTCTATCAGCGCGACACCCTCGTTGACCTCGTCAATCTCGCCTCCATCGCATACGGCTACAGCATTGGCGGCTTCGATGCCGACAAGTTTGTTGGCGACACACTGACACTCGGCATAGGACGCGAAGGAGAACCCTATGAAGGCATAGGGCGCGGCATGATAAACATCCACGGGCTGCCAGTATATCGTGATGCACAGGGAGGCGTCGGAACACCCACCAGCGACAACGAGCGCACTAAGATGCAACTCTCCACCACCCACCTCGTAGTCCTCATCAACGGCTATGACGGCGACAGGCAACGCGTCACCGAGAATGCCGAATACATACAAACCCTTCTCCGAAAATACTGCCACAGCGATGGGGGTACATATTTTCTTTACAATAAATAAGAACACAAAACGTTTGTTTTAAAAATATCATTGTACTTAATTTCTATTTTGTTAAACTTAATTTTAAAGAAGAAGAAATGAAAAAGTATTTAGCTGAAATGGTAGGTACATTCGTACTTACATTCTTAGGATGCGGCGCAGCAGTCGCATTAGGTTGTGGTACAGACACCGCCTCTGTCGTTGGCACAGCAATCGCCTTCGGTCTTGCCGTCGTAGCAATGGCATACACCATTGGCGGCATCAGCGGCTGCCACATCAATCCAGCCATCACATTAGGCTGTTTCCTCACTGGTCGCATCGACGCCAAGGACTGTGGCATGTATATGCTGTTCCAAGTTATCGGTGCCCTCATCGCAGCAGCAGTATTGGCAGGCATCGTAGCAACTGACCCTTCTCTCATTATCACCACTTCAACAGGTGCTAATGCATGCAACTATGGTGTCACAAACGGTGTTATCGTAGAGGCTGTCCTCACAGCTCTGTTCGTATTCGTAGTACTCGGTGCAACAGCAAAGGACAATGAGGCGACAGGCAATTTCGCAGGTCTTGCAATCGGTCTGTCACTTATTCTCATCCATCTCGTAGGCATCCACTTCACCGGTACCTCTGTCAACCCAGCCCGTTCTATCGGTCCTGCTCTCTTCGAGGGTGGCAAGGCTCTCTCCGAACTCTGGGTATTCATCGTAGGGCCATTCATCGGCAGCGTCATCGCGGCATGCTGCTGGAAAGCCATTGAAACAAAGTAAAGACAAGCGACTGTAACTTTTCATGTTACGTTTCCTATTCTTCATACTGACATTATTCTTCCTCAACTCAAGCAGTCAGGGAAGGGTAATGTCAGATTTTTCTGATAAAGCACAACAGGATAAGCAGTATATCCTACTTCACCATGATGCGTTTGACAAAATACTGAAAGAGCAGCAAGCCCCTCTCACTTCGGCTGTACGCTCCGACAACAGTTCCCAACGCGTCAACCCTTCCCGTATTGTCAGATTACTACCTACCAACGGCAACAATCCAAACCGTAGCAATGGCAGATGTAGTAACTATTCTCTATATAATCATCCCCTTTATGCCACACGTTTCCTATGCCATGCTGCCCAAGGCATGTCGGCAGGAGTAGCGTCTCCCCGTTACTATTATGTCATAACGCTGAGACGCCTTCTTTGTTAGCGACGATTCATTCCTTCATTTTTTTTAAAGAAAATAACATCGTTAACAAAACAAACAAATTTTATGGCAAATATAAAGAAATTGCAGATGTGGACAACCATCTGCTCTGACTCCCGTATTGGTGTCAGCACATCATTTTTCGGTTTTAAGACAACAGCAACATATCTTCCCACCAACAGCATCATTGATGCATATACAAAAGAATATTCGCCCCAGAACGGCGACCGTCTGAAACAAATTCTTCTCTCTCCACACAACAAGTTGGAAGATGCAGTAGGAAACTTCCATCCCGAGGAGATTTCTAACGGCAATTACCTCGTAGAAGTCTGCCAGTCACGCGACAGACAGTTTGCAGCCCTGTTATTACTTCAATACAACCGCCTATGTTACGAACC
>ODAJ012158403.1_pt1 | contig 33514 bp, 47 predicted proteins | sample 1539241 | NCBI WGS metagenome assembly ODAJ01 (sample SAMN02144231, study PRJEB22623) | gut metagenome | biome: sheep rumen | host: Ovis aries | place: New Zealand
TATGATTACGACAAGAGCAAGGTGCGCTTCTACGACTCTCGCCCTGACAGGTTCTTCATATTCTTCCCAGGCGACTGGCACATAGCCAAGGTGGCTAACGATACCTCTGACCAGGACATTCGCGTGGTGGTGGTAAAAGTGGAATGGATAGACTGATTACGATTTATTAACTAAAAACATTTGGCAGAGAGAGACAAAACATAGTATATTTGCACTCGCAAAGCACTTAATTTGGAGTTTAATAAAAAGAATTTAGGAAAAACAGATTGTATAAAAGATGAAGAACAAACCAGAGACAATGTCACTGCGCACACTCACCAAGGGCAACGTATGGGACCTGCAAGAGTCTGATATCTTTGCCATGTGGGCTCATGCCGACAAGGAAGACGAGGTGAGCGAAAACGCACGCCATTATATGGACATCATACGCACAGCCTTCGATATGGAGGAGGTGAAACTCGACAAACCCGAGATAATAGCTAAATACGAGGCACGAGGCATGCGCGTGGGCGTTTTGGCTATCAAGGATAAGGACTATAAGTGGGCTATCAAGAAGCACCCTATCAACAGGGTGACTGACCTCACCTACGAGAATATACGACATATCTCAGCTGCCAAACTGCTTGAGGTGATAGACCGCAACTTCGGAGGCGGTTGGGACAGCCTTAACCAGAGCATCAAAGACGTGATTCTCGAAGGCTTCGACATCTCTACCACCACAGTGCCTAAGGAGCGTTTGCATAAGCCAGGCGGACTGTGCGATATGAAACTCAACGACGGCTATGAACTGCTCGAGATAGAGAAGGGCGCATGGGTCGAGGCTATCTTTGCCAAGGCTAAGCCAAAAGCTATCAAACTCCATGTGACACATGGCGAGCCAGGACTGGAGCCTGAGGAAACTGATGACGACTCAGATGTAGAGGTAAAGGACGATTACTACGACAACGAGGATGATGACGACCTCGACGACGAGTCACTCACCGAAGAGAGCTATCGCACCACGATAGAGGAAAATCCTGACGACCTCTCCCTCGATGCCGCTGAAATCTCAGATGAAGACTATTAGGTTTGAGGTTTAATTATCAATTGTCAATTATCAATTATCAATTATCAATTATCAATTCTTGCGCTCCGTAGGTGCTCAGGCGAGCAAAGCTCGGAGTTCAATTATCAATTGTCAATTATCAATTATCAATTAAATAGAATTATGACAACAGGAATCATTATTTTAATAGTAGCAGTAGTTATAGTGCTCTGGGTAATCGGAGTATATAACGGACTGGTAAGACTGCGCAACAATCGTGAGAACGCTTTTGCCAACATCGACGTACAGCTCAAGCAGCGTTATGACCTCGTGCCACAGCTCGTGGCTACAGTAAAGGGCTATGCAGCCCACGAGAAAGAACTGCTCGAGAAAATCACCCTCGCTCGCACAGCAGCTATGGGGGCTACCAACATCAACGAGAAGATTGCAGCCGACAACCAGCTGTCAAGCGCACTCGCAGGACTCAAGGTGAGTGTTGAGGCATACCCAGACCTCAAGGCTAACCAGAACTTCATGCAACTGCAGACCGAACTGGCTGACATCGAGAACAAGCTCGCCTCTGTTCGCCGTTTCTTCAACTCTGCTACCAAGGAACTCAACAATGCAGTACAGACCTTCCCAGGCAACCTGCTCGCTGGCATCTTCGGTTTCCACACCGAGCCAATGTTCGAGGTCTCTAAGGAAGAGCGTGCTATGGTAGAGAAAGCACCAACCATTTCATTCTAATGAAATACGTAGGACTTCAAACCCAGATAAACCGTAACAACAGGATGAGCATCCTGTTGTTACTTGCTTTTCCGTGTATCATGCTCGGCATGGTGTGGATATTCCTCGCCATACTCAACTGGCTCGGAGGAGGCTACTACGACCAGTACGGCAACGTGGTTCACGAACTCAACATCGATGCAGTGAACTACTATTTCCTCAATGCCGTGCCTTGGGTGGTAGGAGGCGTGGGAATATGGTTCCTCATAGCCTATTTCGCCAACACCTCAATGGTCAAGGCAGCTACAGGAGCACGTTCGCTTGAGCGCAGAGAGAATCCGCGCATATATAACATAGTAGAAAACCTCTGCATGACCTGTGGCATGGACATGCCAAAGGTGAACGTCGTTGACGACCCACAGCTCAATGCCTTCGCCTCAGGCATCAACAAGGAGACATACACCGTCACCGTCACCACAGGACTGATGGATCTGCTCAACGACGACGAACTCGCAGGCGTTATAGGTCATGAGCTCACCCACATACGCAATCGCGACACCCGTCTGCTCATCACCTCCATAGTGTTCGTAGGCATCGTGTCAACCATCATGAGCCTCGTAGTGCGCATGATGTTCAACCACATGATGTGGGGCGGACTATCCTCACGTCGCGACAATGAGAAGGGTGGGGGAGTTAGCACCATCGTTATTATGATAGTAGGCATCATCTGTTGCGCCATAGCCTATTTCTTCACCTTGCTCACACGCTTCGCCATCAGTCGCAAACGTGAATACATGGCTGATGCAGGTGGAGCCGAACTCTGTGGCAATCCCCTTGCCCTCGCCTCAGCCCTGCGCAAGATAAGCGGCAACCCAGGCTTGCAGAATGTGGAGCGCGAAGACGTAGCACAGCTCTTCATCATCCACCCCCAGAGTTTCGCATCAGGCTTCCAGGGCTTCTTCAATAGCATGTTCGCTACCCACCCCGACACAGCCAAGCGCATCGCCTTTCTCGAACAGCTATAGCCCTCCCTTCCTCGTGGCATAGGTAGTAAGTTAAGAGTGTTTTCTGTTAATAAACGCTAAAATGGAGAAAATTCTTCATTCTTAATTCTTAATTCTTAATTATTCTTTGTACCTTTGCACTCGCTTTTAGACCAGAAGCCGTTTTTATAACGTTCGGAGAGATGGTAGAGTGGTCGATTACAGCGGTCTTGAAAACCGCCGTGCTGAGAGGCACCGGGGGTTCGAATCCCTCTCTCTCCGCTTCCAATTTTAGGAACTCGCTGACTTTCAGCGAGTTCCTTTCTTTTTGTTTATAGAGGGTCCCCCCAAAGGGTCCCTCTTTATATTTAACCTTATTTAAGATGTATGTGTGGTATAGTTTCTTCTTTTCGTCATGTTCCGCACTTTACTATCGACATACTGTTTTCTTAAATTTTTACTTACTGCGAGAGTTATTATAACTTTTAACGCCCAACTTTTAAAAACTGGGCGTTCTATTCAAGATAAGTTCTTTTAAGGTATTTTTTTAGGTCGTACCTTTGCACCATGATTCACAAACAACAAAATATGACTGATTTTAACAAACCTATTTTTAGTTTAACGGTAGAAGAGTTTATCTCAGCTCTTCGTGAAGGACTTGGGGTCTCTGACGAAGGTTCGTCTGAGAAAGAAAACCTTTCACAAACAGATGTGAAAAAGCACTATGTATATGGTCTAAAGGGACTATCCTCCTTATTAGGGTGTTCTCTCTCGACAGCAGGTAGAATCAAGCGTTCTGGTTCTATCGATTCGGCTGTCTATCAGAGAGGTAAGGTCATCCTATTCGATAGTGATCTAATCCTAGATTTGCTGAGTGTTCAAAGAAAGAAAACATATGGTAATCGTAAGGGATATCGAAAGTAATCAAACTTAATATTATTTTGTATGGGGAAAATAGCTCTCGATAAGTATTATACGGAACCAAGCCTAGCACGGTACTGTTGGAAAGTAATCTGTGATAAGATCGGTTTGGAGAACATCACAGATGTCATTGAACCTTCGTGTGGTGCAGGGGCGTTCTTAATGACTGCTCCTTGTCCAATCAGTCTAGCAATTGACTTGGAGCCAGAGTTAGATGAATTAGTTGATACTACAAACAAACAACAACTATGATTAAAAAAAAAATTGTATGGAGTAGAGGTGAAGAATAGTAGCCTCACTCCAAGTAAGATCTCTTTAGGGCACACTAAGGTGGTCAAGCATGACTTCCTCACTTACCCTCTCACCTATCAAAAAGGTCGTTTGATAGTGGGCAACCCTCCCTATGGCAGCCGAATGAACATGGCTCTTAAGTTTTACAACCGCGCCACAGAGTTGGGAGACTATATCGCGTTCATACTACCCATAAGCCAGCTCAACAACACATCATCGATGTATCGCTTCATGTTGCTTTACTCAGAAGATCTCGGCCTCAGAAACTACTCAGGTAAGCTGTTGCACTGCTGCCTGAATATATATAAACGCCGTGATGAAGGAGGATATAATCGCAAGCCAAAGCCCGTTAAGGTAAGCGGAGTAAGTATCTATCGTGCCGGAGACCCTATGTTTTCTGCTGAAGCAGATATAATTATACGTATGCGAGGAGCTTATACAGGTCAGATATTATCGAAGTCTAATCATACTAAATCTGCCTACCATATCAAGGTGGATAATCCAGAACTCAAGGAACGTGTTCTCAACGTACTGCAATCTTTCGACTGGTCATCTGTTCAGGCGACAGGAGCTAAGTCAATCTCTAAAACGACTTTAAACAATATTATACATAACAATTTATCTAAATGTTAAAAAACAGAACAAATGCTGGCGAGGTGAACAATAGTAGCCTCCCAGCTCCAGAACAGAGTGTATGTTCAAACGACAGAGCAACTGCTTGCGATCCGAGCAATACGAGGTTCCCAGATGGCACTCCAACTATGAGGGGCTATACAAGGTTGAATCGTATAGAGGTGACAATACCTCTATGGAACGCTATCGGAAAAGTGCTGGCGTCCCTTCTTGTAGCAATTGGACTTACTAGTTTGTATTTTGTAAACAAAGCAGTCAAACAGAGCAAGGCCTACGAGATGTCCATGAAACTATTTAATGGGCAATTGGAGGCATTCAATTCTCGCTTGGAAAACTTAACGAGGAAAGATAATGATTAAAAAGATAATAAACCGCTTAGTCTTAATCCCTCTGGGGGACGAAGCACGATCAGTATTCTCTGCATACCGAAAGACAACATCTGTTGAAGAAGTAGAATTGTCAATGCACAAAAGCATGCAGAAGATCAGTTCGAATATTGATGCTCTGGAGCAGGGTGTTAAGAACCATAAAGTGGCTACTTCAAGTATGCCACCTATGGTTCCACTTGGTTCATCACTTCCTTCTGAGGAGAAAGTGAGACATCTTCACGGAGGTTTCTTCAGGTTGGGAGGTATACATCTGCTATTTTCCATAAAGGCACAAGGCAAAACCGCACTTTCGATGCAGATTGGCATGGCAACAGCCAAGGGAGAGGTGCTACACTTCTTCACTTCGCATAACCAACCTTCAATTTCTGAACCTCAGAACGTTATCTATCTAGACTACGAGATGGTTCAATCCCAGATAGATGAGCGTTATCCAGGAGTAAAATTGGACAACTTCTTCTGGGTTGGCAAATGTGTGAGTCCTAAAGCCGGTGATGCTATATCGCTTGTTTCGAAAAGCATAAAGAAATTACCAAATGATAAAGATGTGTTTCTTGTGATAGATAACCTCTCTATGATTGGTAACGGATTCTCACAACCGGCAGACGCAAAGTTCCTGATTCAGCAACTACAGCAGATTCAGGCGGAGCAACGCCAGAAGCATCATCGTGAGATTACTGTTCTTCTTGTTGCTCATACCAATAAAGAAACTCAACCTGGTAGCGGTATTAAGGATGGCGACCTGGCTGGAGCTCAAGACCTCATGATACCTGCCGATTGTGTGTTTAGTCTCGGACCAAGTCGCCTGGGTAGCGGTACAAAGATTCTTAAGATCCACCATTCTCGCAACGTCCAAGAACCTGAAACCATAGCTCTCATTAAACATATCGATTCACCTTATCATCAGTTTCAGATAATAGGTGAGATGGTAGAAGAAGAAGCTTTGTCTTCTAAGAAGACTCCGAAGAAGGGGTCTAAGACTCCTAACGAGCCCAAGTACCCTAAGCTATATAAATCGGAAGTCGATGACATAAAGCAGAAACTTAGTGATATCAACTCCGAAACAGGTAAAAGATTTACCCAAAAAGAATTAGCTGAAAAGTATGGTATTCCTGAGTCGTATGTAGGCAGATACATAAAGGGAGATATGGAAGCACTTCCTAATCCATGATGCAATACTTCAATAACAATAACACACATTAGAGAGGGGGGTAGAGTACACAAGCTCTACCCCCCCCTCTCCCTTTTTTTGTTGTTATTTGTTATTTTTGCTAATAACATACTGAATTGTAGCACGTTTGCAATAACAATGCCGAAGCTAGAAATAATAACATTGTGGATTGAAGTATTATGCAATTTTACTAGAGTAAACTTATTTTTTATACTAATCATTCAGTTATTGAAGTTTTTTTGTAAATTTGCACATTGTTGTAACCATCCAAGACTTGGGCTGTGTCATGTTATTCCAATTTGATTATCCGAGAATTGCATCCATTTCCTTGCGTTTTTTCTCTCTTGGTTCGTCAGCGGCATAGCCCAAGGGAATAAAGACAGCAGGCTCTTCATTTTTTGGCATATTAAAAAGAGATTTACACAGCTCTGCATCGAAATTGCAGACCCAGCATGAAGCCTAGCCTTGTTCCGTAGCTGCGAGGCAAAGGTGCTCAACAGCAATGGCGATATCAATGTTGCCATGACGCTTTCCGTCTGCACGCACCCACTCCTCATCATGCAGTATGGAGGCTATAATATACATTGGAGCCGACTTAAACCACTCGCGGTTATAGCATTCACATATTTTCGCCTTGTCTTTATCATTACATATAACATGAAATTTCCAAGGCTGATAATTTACAGCCGATGGAGCATAGCGTACACACTCCATGACATAATCCAGTTTCTCTTTCTCTACGTCGAGGGGTTTATATGCCCTGCAACTGTACCTGTTCTTGGTGAGTTCTAAAAAGTTCATAATGTCAGTGAATATTAAATATTATTCTCATTTTTCTCTGCCACGTCCCCATATTCAGGTGTCTGTTGGTAATAGGAATGGTTATGCTTATACTCTATAATATCAAATGTTTCATTGGATGACCTCCCCATTGGTTGTCATTCACATATCGGAACCCTACGGAAGAATACAAAGCTTCTCCTGTTATGTTCGTTTTATCCACTAACAGACCAACACAGGGAAGTCCCAAGCAGTTAGCCTTTTCTTTTGTTGCTTTAATGAGACTACTGGCAATTCCTTGATGACGGTATTCTGGGAGAACAGCCAATGAGTCGAGATAAAGTTCCCCTGCTTGTGTTTCATCGTCCATTCCCGAGTGGTCCTTACCAATATACTTTTTTGCAGACTCAATGAAAGCCCGTCGTAGCTGATGAAGTTCTCCTCCATCATAACATACAGATATACCTACTACTCTTTCCCCATTGAGAGCAACCAACGTATTCTTAAAACTATATTGCGAATCCTCTCGTTCCACCAGCAATGTCATCATCTTACGGAAGTCCTCCAATCCATAGCCTTCACCACAAAAATATAGACAGCAATCATCCGTCATTGCCATCATAATCAGGTTTGCTATTTCAGCAGCCTGATTCTTTTTTGCTTCTCGTATCTCTATCATAGTCAATCCCACATCCAGAAATTTCTTCATTTCAACTTAATCACATCACTCCACCTTGTCGTTGGATTCTTACTTCTGAAGTCGTGCTTTATGGCATTAGCAAAGACTTCTGCCTTGCCCTTGCCATCTTTCTTTGTATATTGCTGTGAGCCGAGGATTATGGTCTCACTGCCCTGCAATCTGTTTATTCGGTCAACCACAGCATCAAGGCGTTTCATCTTCTCAAACTGTTCTGCATTGAAATCGAACATATCCTGCTCTATAGGACTGTTCGGACCTATACCCATCACTATCACACCAGCTTTCTTGTAGTGATAGCCTTTTATATACATCTTCTCCAGTATGTCGTTGGCAGTCTTTACTATGGTGATAGAGCTATTGGTGGGAGTCACCAGTCTCTGCTCCTGGAAGTTCCAATACTGTGGCAAATCCTCTCTAAATGCATTAGTACTGAGAAATACCCCAACGATTGAGGCAACGGTATTTTGTTTGCGAAGTTTTTCTGAGCACCTTGCGGCATAGTTAGACACATGGGTGCGCAAGCCGTCGAGATCTGTTATCATGCCATTAAACGACCTGCTTGTGCAGATGCTCTTCTTTTTTGCCATCTGCTCATTCGGCACGCAGTCCTGTCCATTCAGCTCTCTCCACGTTCTTTCTATCACTATATTACGGAAGGTAGTTTTCACCCAACTCTCTTTATGCTGGGCAAAGTCGTAAGCCGTCATTATGCCCATATTATTTAGCCTTGCAGCATATCTCCTGCCTATGCCCCATACCTCGTCTATCGGGTATAGCTTCAAAGCCTTTATGCGTTTCTCATCGGTATCTATCATGCAGCAGTGTCGGTAGCCCTGATACTTCTTGGCGAAATGCGATGCCATCTTAGCCAAGGTCTTGTTTGGTGCCAGTCCTATGCTTACGGGCATTCCCACGTACTGTCTGATTTTCTTATGCAGTTCCTCGCCCCACTTCTTCAGGTCAAGATGCTCCATGCCGTCAAGATACACGAAACATTCATCTATAGAGTATCTGAAGTAGGCAGGCACCTCCTTCCTTATCAGACTCACTATTCGCCCCGTCAGTTCTCCGTACAGTTCATAATTGGATGAGAATACGGCAATCTTCTGGCCTGGAAACTGCTGTTCCAGTTGAAAATAAGGCATCCCGGCTTTTATGCCCAGTCGCTTAGCTTCGTTGGAGCGAGCCACTACACAACCGTCGTTATTGCTCAACACAACAACAGGCTTGCCCTCCAGGTCTGGCCGAAAGACCCTCTCGCAAGACACGTAGCAATTATCGCAGTCAATGATGCCGTACATAAAATCAGGTTCAGAGGTTTTCAAAAGTTCTTATCAGGTGGATAACCACACCCCACACTTCGAAGGTATCTCCTGCCTCCACCTTGAATACGGGATAGTCAGGATTAGCAGGTCTCAGTTCTATGTATCCATCCTTCTTATGCTTCAAGTCCAGATACTTTATTGTAAACTCTCCATTCAGGAAAGCCACTATGATAGAGCCGTCATGAGCCTCTACCGCTCTATCTATTATCACCCTGTCGCCATCATATATACCAGCATCCTTCATGCTGTCACCGTCTATATCTCCATAGAATGTAGCCTCAGGATGACGAATGAAATCCTTGTTGAAGTCCAGAGTCTCATGTATATAGTCATCAGCTGGCGAAGGGAATCCTGCCTTCACAGCTGCATGTTGCAACTCCAACTTAGTGTCAAATGCTCCTCTATGTATCTTTATGTTTCCCATTTATTCTACTCTATTTTTTATAATATTCTGTTCAATAGCTATATCGATAAGAAGATTATGGAATAAATACGGGTATGTATCAGGAATGTTGCGAACCATCCATTCACAATGACTGGTTGTGTCATCAAAGAACTCACGAAAATCCATCCCATTTGCATCAAACCATTCAATCATGAGTTTTTTTATTATTTTTTCCATTTCCACTATCCCATATCCAGTTACAAATTTATTTTGAACAATACAAATAAATTATCTTCTCTGCAAAGGTAATGAATTTTTCTTGAAAACACAAATAAAAAATTACCGCCGTGGAAAGCATCAATCCCCTTATTATTGAAAATAGATATAAGAAGAAAAAAAAAAGAAACAAAAAATAGATAAACGTTATCTGAGTTAAAACCGGCAGGCAGGTATTCAGAATCTTCCATGATTCTGTCTATTGAAATGTGGGGGCATACTAACTAGCAAAGGCTAAAGTCTAACGCTTTGTATCCGTATCGACCACTCAGAGAAGAAAATCAAAGGCGAAGAGCCGATTTTTTTCGCCTTTTCATTTAGTTTTCAATGCCTTATATATGATATAAGAAACATTATTAACAATTAAAAGAGAACTAAAGACATGATTAAATTATTTTTCAGAGTACTACCAGTACTGGTTGATGTACTATTTGCTGTAGTATTGACAATAAATATCTACAGCTGGTTTACAAACAAGCGTCCAGATGACAAAGAAATAGAAAGTGACGAATAATGACTTAACGGACGCGATCATTACAATCCTTGAGATGACCTTACAGGTGCTCAAAGGAGCAAAAAAATTGAATCGTTTATTAAAGAAAAAATCCAAGAAACTACAATGAACGACAACAATCACAAAACACTGATTATCTCTGCTATCTTTGGGAATGGCAGAGTACGGTTGGTTAGACATGACAAAGATTACCAACCAAGACAATCTTTCCCATTAGTTGCTTAACCCATTAAAATCAATCTAAAATGAAGGACAAAAGCGACAAAGCCGTGAACGAACCTATTATAGGGGAGATCATATCAGAACAGACTTTCGGCTTAGACAATCCAAAGAATGCCGATGTTCTGGACTTTGAAGACTGGGATGAGGATAATCATCCTAACTTCATTGAGAGCAACACGTCAGCAATCACATTAGAAGAGCTGACTGAGCATAATATCATTCCGACATTCAGCGACAACTCACTTACCATCAGCCATCAGAACTTTATTGGCTCGGTACATAAAGTTGCAGAACAAGTGTTCGGAGAACTAACAACACCTGAGCTAAGGGTTAGCCATCCTATTATTGGCCGAATCCCCTCTGCTCAGCACAAAAAAGCATCTGAACTTCTTGACAATGAAAAGACAGTCTTTTACCAGCGACTTGCTTGGTGCTGTCACGTCAAGAGTCTCACACGCTACATCAATGGCCAGACTGTTAACCTTTGCATAGGTGGAGTCAGAGCCTATAATGAGGACAAACTCTATAACCGCCAAACTGCCATGAAATTCAAGATTTTCGTTGGCTGGCAGGTACGAGTATGTTCAAACCTCATGCTTACCTGTGACGGAAACAGTGGAACAATAGAGTGCATGACTGAGGCAGACATAATGCAGAAGTCCCTTGAACTCTTTTCCTCTTTCAATCCACACAAGGAAGACACCTTACGTCTCTTGGAGAACTTACAATCAACTCCTATCACAGAGACACAATTCTGTACCATTATCGGCAGACTGAGATTACTTCAGAATCTACCGATAAACGAACAGAAACTTCATCCAAGCGTTACCATCGGCGACCAAGCCGTAAATGCTTTGGTGAAAAACGCTGTATCTAATCCTAATTTCGGTTTCACCGAGGGAGAAGACTACACTTGCTGGAATCTATTGCAGAATGCAAACGAAGCTATCAAGGCGGCTTATATAGACCGCTGGTTGGATCGTAACCAGAACTGCACCGATTTCGCTATAGGAATCCAGAAAGCTATCAATGGTAAAGACACCGAAGGCTATTCCTGGTTCCTCAACTAATAACATCCATTCTCATGAACGAAACGGATGTAACCCCGGAAGGGAGCAATACTATACAATATAACAGTATTCGCTTCCTTCCTTTTCATATATTATTATCAACCCTTTTAAAAACAAACAAGAATTATGTGTAAAATTCAAATTCCGACAGTTGCTAAGACTGCAACAGATGATGAGCGTCGTAAGGCATTCTTTGACGCTATGTACTCAGCAAATCTCTCTGATGAGATTGAGAAGAAGAACAATCTCTCTTACCTTTCCTGGTCTCAGGCATGGAAGATTATGAAGCTGTTCTATCCTTCTGCAACCTACAAGATTTTCACTAACCCTCAAACTGGAGCACCATTCTGGAATGACGAGAAGATGGGCCTGATGGTTCACACCTCTGTGACCGCTGATGGTCTGGAGTATGACAACTGGCTTCCTGTCATGGACTACAACAATCGTTCAATGAAGACTGAATCCTATGCCGTATCTGTATGGGATAAGTCTCAGAAACGCTACGTTGAGAAGACTGTAGCAGCAGCAACGACATTCGAGATTAACGCCTCTATACAGCGTTCTCTCGTTAAATGTATGGCAATGCATGGTTTAGGCCTTTGCCTCTACATGGGTGTAGAAGCAGGTGAAGACCTCTCTACAGAAACGCAGGCTCCTGCACAACCTGACAAGTATGCTGGCATAAAGAAGCAGATCAGTGGTGCTACTGATGTGACATCTCTCATGTCTCTCTATCTCGACCATCAGAACGAGGTGGAGGGTAATCAGGAAATCAAAGAACTCCTCACCAAGAGGAAGATTGAACTTCAAAAGGCGGCTTAACTATGGCAAAGCGTATTGAACTTAATTACTCACGGGTGGTCTTTAACGAGACCGCTCATGAGTATTTCCTTGATGGCAAACAACTATCAGGAATCACAAGCGTTATACAACGTCAGCTATTCCCAGAGGAATACTCAAGTGTACCTAAGAAGATACTCGATGCAGCAGCAGAGTATGGAACTAGTGTACACAAGTCTTGTGAACTATTCGATAAGGAGTGGACAAACGATGGAACAGTTGAGGTTCAGGACTACATCGACCTATGTAAGGAATATTCTCTAACTCATGAAGCCAGTGAATATCTGGTATCAGACGAAGAGAACTATGCCTCACTTATTGATAAACTCTATAGGGCATCTGAAAACACCTTCGACATTGGTGACCTCAAAACTTACTATGGTAAGCTAAGTGGGGAGAAATTGGAGAAGTGCAGATGGCAACTGAGCATTTATGCTTATCTCTTCGAAATGCAGAATCCAAAAGCTAAGGTGAGAAACCTTTTCATCATGCATATCAGGAACAAGCAGAAGAAGGATGGCTCATGGGATCACATCAAGGAAATGGTATTCGTTGACAGGATACCGAGTGATATTTGCAAGGAACTCCTGGACTGCGACCTTAGAGGAGAACAGTTCAAGAACCCTTTCAGCATCCCAAAAGAAATCTGTGCTCAGATGGGACGTATCAAAGAGCTAGTCGAGATAAAGAACAAGGCCGAGGAAGAACTTAATGCTATCAAGGCCGATATTCTACAGAGTATGGTATTCCTTGAGGTTACCAACTGGGCTACAGATGAAGTCCGTCTGACAAGGACACTACCAACGACAAGGCAGACCTTTGATCTGGTCAAGTTCAAAGAGGCACACCCAAACATCACCGACTATGACGATTTTTACAGGATTAGTCAGGTTAACGGTGGGCTTAGAATAGCCGTATAACACCAATCCACCATTTATTAACGGAGGTGGGAGAACAAAGTATATCTGAGTTCTCCTGCCTCTTTTTGTTATACCCTTTAAAAACTAGAACAATGTTATACTTCAATTTCTCTGGCTACGACGGTTTCAAATACCGCTTCGGGATGCTGGAACATGGCAATGGAAAGAAATCAAGAAAAAATGCAATTCTCCTTGCCTATGTAAAGAACCGTGAACTACTGAGAGAGTGTATCAAGAAGGATGACTTTACTCTTCTCAACATTACCAATATGGCTGACCTCAAGAAGAAGATGTTTAACGCTATACAGGCTTCAGGAGAGGAATGCATGGAACTAAACCACAGAGTAGAACTTATAAATAATGTGTTCTATTCCTCTGTCTACCAGACCGACTCGTCAAAGGGCTTGTGTGCGGATGGAGACTTCAAGGCTATACGCTATATGAATATGAAGAGCGGAGGCAAGGTTTACAAAAAGAAGGCTGGTGCTTTCATCAGAGCACTCATCACGGAAACCCCATTTGGCAAGACACTTCCTGAACAGATACTCATCTACCTACAGGAATGCTTCGTTCAAGACTGGCAATCTTTCTCAATGGCTACATTGCCTGAGAACAATCTGTTTGTGAACAAAGAGTTCAACGTCATCTACTCACGTTCTGAATGTGAAGGAGATTTCAACTCTTGTATGACAGGCAAAGGATTACATAGTTTCTATGAGGATGCGGTGGATGCTTCTGCCGCCTATCTAAGAAACAAAGAAGGCAAGATTATAGCACGCTGTGTTATCTATAACCATGTACATGAAGAAGGCTCCAATCGTATCTGGAGGTTAGCCGAGAGGCAATATTCCACGGATCAGAATGACGTTCTTAAACGAGCCCTCGTAGATGCTCTCATCAGGGGAGGCTACATTGATGGCTACAAGCAGGTAGGATTCTCTTGCCACGACTCAAGAGGCTTTGTTGACACAGAAGGAAATTCCTTATCGGACAGAGAGTTCTGGATAGAATGTTCACTTTCGGTCGAAGATACAGTATCTTACCAAGATTCTTTCAAGTGGTATGACATAGGCGATGACAGAGCCTATAACTATGAGCCAAACGACTACGACTATAACCTGGACATTACTGAAGGGAGTATAGAACGGAACTTGAATGGCGATGACGATGACCTGAACTGGGATGAATGGCATAACTGCGAAACAGAATCAGCCTTGGAAACAGTGCATTACAATGGCAGCACCTATGACTGTGCTGATGATGACCTCGACGATTTCAGATACACCCCTCAAGGTTGGTATCACATTGATGAGGTAGAAAGATGTCCAACATGCAATAACTGGTTCGTGAAGGAAAATGGCGTTACTTCTGAAATTACAGGAGAAACCTATTGTGACAGAGCCTGTATGAGTAAAGCCGAGGAAGACTTCAAGGAAGCCAACTGGTACTACTCTGACTATGACGGAGAGTACTATGAGAACGAAGAAGACCTTGTAGAGTTCCAATGCTGGAGTGAGGCAAATGGATACTATGAGAAAATGACAATTTCAAAGGAAACACTTGCTGATGCAGGCTTTACGTTCTATGGCGGCAAATGGTACGACAAGATTGATGAGAGCACAGGAGAACCAAAGCTTTCAGAGATTCTTGAAGCAGCTTAACAACAAATTATTAACCCCAATAGGAGGAACAAGACTATGAGCGAAGAAAAGACAACTTATAGAATTGTTTCCTCCTTAACTTAAAAACAACAAACAACATGAATTTCAAGTTACTGAAAGACCTTTACAAAATCCACTCAAAGACGGGTTTTGAAGGCGAGATTATTTGTTTTATCTACAGGTGGGTCAATGAGAATGTCCCATCTGCTGTTATTGACCTTGACTGGGATAATGGAAACCTTTACATTACGAAGGGGGTGTCAAACACGTATCCCTGCTTAGTAGCTCACCTCGATCAAGTGCAGAGCTATCATCCAACGGACTTTCGTGCTATCGAGACAAGAGAGATCATTTTCGGCTATAGTCCGAAGGACAGACAGTATTGTGGTCTTGGTGCAGATGATAAAAACGGTATATGGATTGCATTGAAGTGCCTGCAAAAGTATGACACACTGAAAGTGGCATTCTTTATCTCTGAAGAAATCGGATGTGTTGGCTCAAGAGAAGCTAAGATGTCATTCTTTGAGAATGTTAGATTCGTGGTAGAACCAGACAGGAAAGGTTCTTCAGACGTTATCGTCAAGATTTGTTATACAGACCTATGCAGTAAGGAGTTCCTGTATGATACTCAATATGAGAACTACGGTTATTCTCCCACAAGTGGAATGATGACAGACATTGAGGAACTAAAAGGTAAGGGCTTAGGTGTGTCCTGCATCAATCTTAGTTGTGGCTACTACTCCCCACATACTGACCAGGAATATACAGTTAAGAAGGATCTCCTGAAAGCATTACGCTTTGTAGAGAATATCATTGAGAACTGTACCCAGGTATATCATCATAAGACCAAGGATTACTTGTGTCCATTTGAAGCGGACTCTGACATGGATATTAGAGATGAACTCTATTCCATGATAGAGGAAGAAGTCCTTTACGATGATACGATAACCCCTGATGACCTCTTTTGGTGGTATCACGAATCATATCCAGAAATAACCTTAGATGACATTGCCCAGATATACCACGAAGTTAGGGAGGGAATCTATGGCGACCTAGAAGTTGAATATAAAATAGCAGTTTAATTATGGCAAGAACAAACATCAACGTGGAGCTGTTCAAAAGATATGCTCCTAAGAAGAAAATTGAAATCATCAAGAACCTTACAGACGAAGAACTTTCAGCTGTATCAACAGCTACTATTACTCGTGTTGTGAAGGAAGCTGGCAGGAAAATGTACAAGAGCCGAGATAAGAGGCTTTACATCAGTAGAGACAGGCAGAAGGGGAATAACTGGAATTCCGTTATCGAGGCTGTTGAGCTTATCAAAGGTAAACTCTATCTTGATGCCTACCTACAGGCAGATTCTACAGACAGAAACACTAGTGTCTCTTACTCAGACTTCATGAGAGGTGGCGAGTATAGGATTAAAGCACTCTTCTGCAATCGCTATGGCGATGATGAGCCCTACTACTTCATCTATGACAATGGCGATAAACTCCGTGTTGTTCGCTCTATTCTCTTGGAATATGTTTACTCTAAGTATGCAGACAAGCTATGAAAAGAATAAAGATTGGTGACGAGGTGCTGTATGTACCTTACTTAGGAACAAGACAGAAAGCAATTGTAGTAAGCATCGAAATATGCAAGATTGGCGAAAAGGATGGTAGGCCTGTAAAGTGCTGTGATATAGACAAGCATAGCAATGGAACTATCATTCTTTCCAATAATCATTGGTGCTATTTCGATCAGATAATTAAAGTAACGAAACATGGCTAATAAAAGAATGACTATCTCTTACTGGAAATCTCTCAGTGAAGGCAGTAAGAGGCGTGCTTTAACTTGTGTATTCCCTTTGCATAAGGCTGTGGTGGACATGCTAGTGGACGACGATCCGAGGCCAAGCGACCCGTGGTGGAGTATGGTTTGGAGAAAAGTGAAGATTCCAGAGGCAGACAGCAAAGGATACAGACATTACAAAACAGTAGTAAACAAAACATACATACCGTAAAAACTATGAGCTATAGACTACATGTAGCCAAGAAGTATGAAGTAGAGTATGCTCTTGGCGACGCATTCAACTACAAGGCGGAGGAATTCAAAGGTCTATTATCAGCCTGTGGTGCAGAATATACAGGCGAGACTTGGGATTCCGACTTCGAAGTAACTAAAAACGATTGGGAAAAAGTCATTGACAAACTGAAGCATCTATATGACCTCCCCGAAGATGAACGAGAGGAAATCAAAGGTGCGGTCGATGATCTTGCTTGTTCAACAGACGAGGTAATACATATGCTGGAATACTACTTGGAAAACGCAGATCCAGAAAACGATTACCTTCACTTAAGCTTTTTCTAACTATGGACATAGAGAAGCATGACATGGAGATTGGTCAGTATATACTAACTATTCTCTATTCAAACTTGGGTATTGTATATTCCTGGGGCTTAGACCAGGAGAGCATACGACCGATTAAGTGTGGCATCGAGTTCCATGTGCAGGCTTTCAAGCACAAGGGGCTGGTGCAGGTACAACTCAACGAAGGAGAAGACTTGTTTGAAGTTACGCTGGTCTCTGATGAAGGGACTGTAGTTGCAACACACAAATCAATCTTTCTTGACGAACTGATTTCTACGATAGACAACGCTGTGGAAAAAGTCGAGAACTATGAGAAACGAGTGGCTGAGGAATATTCACTTCTCACAAATCCCGACAATCCTGAGAAAGTCAGTCCTATGGAAATCATCATTCTCTAAAACAACAGGAAGGGTGAAATCTCTGTATCTGTGAAATATCAGAATATGGCAGGTTTTGCCCTTCCTTATCACTTTTTCAAGAACAAGACGACCGTCTAACAAACGAAAACAATGTTAAAAGATGAAACAGAAAAGTTTGTGGCTTACCTCAGAGTGAGTACACAAAGGCAAGGTTATTCAGGATTGGGTCTTGAAGCACAGAGGGAGATAGTACAGAATTACCTCGGCGAGAGAAAACCAATCTTTGAATATGTAGAAGTAGAAAGTGGACGGAAAACAACCAAGGGGCGACCGAAACTAAGGGAAGCCTTATCACAGTGCCGGACATACGGTGCAAAGCTGATTGTGGCAAAGCTCGATCGACTGGCAAGAAACGTGAGCTTCCTTTCCGCTCTACTTGAATCTGACGTGGAGATAGTCTTTTGTGACTTCCCACAAGCGAACAAGATGGTACTGCATATCCTGGCTTCCATCAGCCAGTATGAGGCAGAGCTAATCTCATCACGAACTAAACAGGCATTGGCCGCAAAGAAGGCAAGAGGGAATAGACTGGGTAATCCAGAGCACCTTCTTGATAAGCACATAGAGGCTATTGCCAAGAGCAATGAAACAAACAAAAAGAAAGCTGCCGACAACCCAAACAACAAAAGAGCTGTCGCCATGCTTAGAGTTTTAGCAGAGCAGGGCAAGACATTGACTGAAATGGCCGAAACCTTGAATCAAGAGGGGTTTGTAACCTCTCATGGTTATGAGTTCAGGCCATCTCAGGTGTACGTCTTGCTCAAAAGGTATAACATTAAACACTAAACTACAATGAATAGTTATGTAAACAACCAGGATGGGGCTACAATTCATACACTCCATCCATCATCAGTATGTTCTGCCCTTGTATATGATGAGGAGCAGAGAAATACCATTAAGAGACTTATGAGACATGGCTTTATACCACACCATTCAAGCGTGGGGAGAGGTCAGAGTTCTTCAAAACATTGGAGATTGTCAAAGTATCGTGGCCGCTTTGGTAGTGGCTTCAAGATGATAACGACTTCTCCATACTCATCAAATTTTAACCACTTAACTTACTTCCTAAAGGAGGAATAGCTATGCCTAGCTGGTGTGATACAACTTATAAGTGTGTGGGCGACAAGAAGGAAGTAAGGTCGCTCTACAAGGTATTAGAAGCCAATAGTAAGAGAAAAAGACCTCGTATTAAGAATGGCTTTGGTGTACTATGGCTTGGCTGTATAATCGATGATTAAAGTAAAGAGGAAGAGGGTGTAACGCTCTCTTCTTTTTCTCCTATTTTTGCACGATTTCGCTTCAAATGTCGCATATTTTTTTAAGAAATATTTGGTTAAATAAAAAATAAAGAGTATTTTTGCAAATGCATTTCGGAGGCTCACGTACTCAGGTAGGTGGGAATAGCCGAATGTCAGGAAGGCATTAAGTTCTATCTGTTCACTTGAAATTCTGGTAAAATTCATTGAACGACGGAAAGATACTTATATGCCCATTTAGCATACCTTTGATAGTAAAGGCTCTTGGTTAACGAGCCCTATTCATTGATATGCGGATGGGGTGAAGTTATCGTCGTTTCGTTCAAGGTTTACCAGAGCCGCAAGTGAGGATGGACAATAATGAGCTCCATCCTTTTTTGTATCCTATAACTAAAACCTGCCTATGTTGTGGAGTAGTAGGTGATAAAACTAAAAAGAAAGATGGCTAATGTTATCGTTCGTTGTCCAAAATGTGGATACCAATTTGTCGAAAAATCTCCTAATAATGGTATCTTTGGAGGAATCGTTGGTGCTATAATTACTTCAGTTTTGGGTATATCCGTTACAATCGCATCTGTTGGATTTGCAGCTCCATTTGTTGGAGGTTTTTTAGGTTTTTCTTAACTCAGAGAGGTTCTACCTGTAATTGCCCAAAGTGTGTGATACGGAATGTACTATTCCTGACGAATAATTTTGGTTTAATTTATATTGGATTAATGCATTCGTAAAGTTAGTTTATACTTTTACTTATTGAGTGCTATAAAAAACTAAACTACTCGAAAATTTTCCTGTAATATTCATAAACAATTCATTATAGGAGTAAAACTTGATCAAAAAAACTATTGTATGAAAAATCTATTATCAATCTCATTTCTGTTAACATTGCTAGTATGTTTTCTATTTCCGAACAGAACTTATGCTAAATATGGAAAAGTAAAATTTGGAACGTACCTGATTTACGAAGGTAATGTAGATAATAATTTGCCTTATAAAGAAGGCAAATTAAAACTCGTCTCCCCAACGTATAAAGAGAATACTGATTATCGCATTTCAGGCATTTTCTCTAATGAAGATCCTAAAGAAAATTTAACGTTTAATGCTCAGATTATAGAGATTTATTATCAAAATAGTAGTTTTTATTTGTGTGGAGATATGACTTTTAAGTGTAATGGCGGATTAAAAAAATGCAATGATATGGAGATTGCTATTACAAACTCAAAAATATCCTATTATGAAAAATCCATTCATAGTGATGAGTGCCTTAAAGCTCTTAATTTTACTCTTAATTTTCAGCTATCTGATCCAAAATGGTGTTTTACCATAACAGATCATTCAGAAATTTTTAATGTAAAAACTTTACTTGCAAACGACAAAATAGCAAGCACATCATTTGGCAGATTTCTTAAATCTCTTGATGGTAATGGCTATTTTATGGCGGAGTTGCCTTTAGGTGTTCATTATTTTTACGGTTATAAAAATAACACAGTAAAGCGTATCGGGAAATGCACGTTCACGTTTGAAAGAGGGTCAGAGCCACATGTATTGGAGTCTGTATACATTATTAATGATAACTTGTTTTTTTATGATAATACATTCTATGATTTAGAGCATAATACTACTTACTCAATACATAATTATTCCTGGAGCGGTGAAAGGTTTCTCTCTGATGGTACCTACATTTCTAAAAAAGAAGATTCTGAAATTGTTAACATAAAATTCCCTAATGGTAATAAATATGTAGGTACCTTAAAAGACGGGAATAAATTAGCTCTAATTGAGAATGATGCAGTTGTAAGTCCTAAAACATTTTATAATGGGGAATATACGAATAATGGAGTTAAAGAAAAGTGGGTTAAAGGTGAGTTAATTGCACGCTTATCAAAAATACCTAATAAAAATTTAAAAGCTCAAAATGAGTCTACATACGACAAATTGAAGGCAGAGTGTACTTTCCTTAAACAGGAAAAAGAGTATGAATTCGAGGCTTTGTGCGCTAATGATATGTTAAAGTATTTTGGCAAGAACGAATTGGATGACTTGGATATGGCTATATACAAGAAATCTGCTGTATATCAAGAAGACTTAGCGCATTTTGAAAGAATAAAAAAAGAACAAAAAAAATTCGCAGTCTGTTTTGAAGCAATCGGCTATATGGAAAGATTCGAAATCCAAAGCGATGGATTTAAATTTTATCATTCTGAGTCATATAACTTTGATGCTCCTTCAGTAATGAAACATCATGTCTTATATGGTAATTATGCAATTCCTGTTATTGGTAACTGTGTACAAGATGTAGATGTCCCTTGGACTTGGGGACGCTGTCAACGACTACATTTTGCTTGTACTGATTTATCTATGCTAAAGTATATTAAGGATAATTCTAAAGTAATTGATTTGGTTTTTGTTATAAAACCATCCATGTATAGAAAAGAAAACCTGTTCATAGGAAGTACTATTGGCATCTATCTTTTTAATTCTGTAACTGGTGAATTAGTCCTTGATCTAAGTAAATACGGAAGAAATATTGATTCACAAGCTGCAAAACAAAAGGAAAATTCGTATTTCAACTCTGATAGGGCTTACAGAGCAGCAAAGAGAGATAAGGCCGCTGCTAGAGAAAAAGCTAAGAAGTATCATTCAGTTCCCAAAAGGATTGCATGCTTTCCTTGTGCAAGTCAGGGAGTTGTCTATTATATCGAGGGCTCCGTTAGGAAAAGCAGACGATGCTCATTCTGTTATGGTAAGGGATACACCCTGGAACATTATTACTAAATAGCTTACTTGTATGCTTTAATCGTCAAACATCTCTATGGATATGCAGATAAAAGATTACAAAATATGCGAAAGTCTAAGACGTCTTTTCTTCTCTATCGTCTTTCTTTTCATGACAATGTGCATACAAGCTAAGACGTACTATTTTTCCTCATATAATCTATATACATGTGAGGAGGATAAGTATCTACAGTCAGGTCATCAGAAGACATTTGCCAAGGTCAGTATAGACGAGAAAAAGAAGAAAGTACTGCTGTCTCTTTATGACACAGGGAACAAGAAGTGGTATAACTTTCCCCTGACTATAAAGAACAAAGCAGTATTAGACAAAGGGATAATAGCATACAATATCATCAATAATGTTTATGCAGAAGGACGTTCCTACGTTTATGTCAGTTTCTATCGAGACGGAGGCCTGTTCATTGACGTGGCTGCTTTCAACTTCCAAGGTGATGAGATAAGCGTATGGATGCAAGGGCCATACAAGATAGAATAAATAACAAACCTGTTATGTATAAAATCTAACAATACAAAAAAATAGAGATATGAATAAAGTTTATTTAGGATTTGTACTTTTTATTACATCGATTTTAATGTCATGTAATTTTTCTGATTCAGCAGAAAAACCGTTTAACTATCTTCCTTTCCAGTCTGAAGAAGGAGGTAAGTGGGGACTGATTAGTCTTGATGGTAAGATTCTTTTCGAAGAGGAGTTCAAGAATCAGCCAACTTGTCCTTATTATGATCGCTTTATGGTTCTTAATAAAGATAGTTTGTGGGAATACTACACTGTAGAAGAAAAGCCCCGAAAAATAGGCAAAGAGTATCAATATGGTACGGATTTCTCTAAATGTGGGGTTGCTGTTGTTGCAAGACCAGGAAAGAATATTGAGGTTATCGACCTAGAAGGTGAAACCGTCTTTGATTTAAACAAATTTGAAGGACATAAAGTTGTTTGGGTTGGGAATTTTAGTAAAAATGGACTTTCTGGAATTATAACAGAAGAGGGATTGTTCGGGTGTATCAACAGCGAAGGGCAAACTGTTCTTAAGCCAGGTTATTGCGATATAACTATTGGACAGAATTGTATTGTTGCTGTTGATGTAAAGGATATAAAATCATGGAATAGACATCACGCTAGTGTTAAACGGCTGGTGTTTAATGAAAGAGGAGATAAAATAGCTGAATTACCAGCTAACAAATACGAAGAAATCTACCCTTTAGAAGGATACCTTGTAGCTAAGGTTGTAGAGGGTAAAGATACCATTGAAGGTATCATGGATACAAAAGGAGAGTGGGTTGTTAAGCCTGAAAAAAATATGGTAGATATAAGAGATATTCGTAAAGAATACTTCATTTACTCAGATGGCGAATCTGTTGGAATGAAAGACTTTAAGGGTAATTTGGTAATTCGTCCCAAATATTATGATATAAAATTTACTTTAAATGATAATCGACTCGTTGCAATAGATGGAGATAATTATGAAAGTGCAAGACGTAAAATTATAGACTATGATGGCAAACAAGTTGGAAATGAAACTTACGATGGATGTTATTTTGGAGCTTTTGATGATTTTACGATAGTACAAGTAAGCAAAAATAACTACACTGCTATCGATAAGGATGGTAATGAGTTAAAAAACGTTCCAGAAATATTCAACGTAGATTGTAGTGACATAGATTCTGAAGTAAGAACTCAAGAAGTTAATGTTAAGGATTTAATTAATCGTTTGAAAATTACGGAAAATGGAATTGATGACCTGTCAATAGGAATGAGCGTTTCAGAGGTTCATAAGCATGGAGTAGCTACATGTGATTCTTTAATAACCAAGTACAGAATTCCCTCAATACCAGAACCTTATTATTATAGTAGTATAGATAATCGAGAGGAGGTAAATGAAATAAAATATGGAAGGTTTGTTGAAAATACTGATGTTTGCATTGACTTTGTGTTTGAGCATGGTGTGACAACATATAAAAATGACAAAGTCGTATTTAGCAATGCAAAATCTGGAGCACTAATGGTTGTTTTCGATACAGAGAAAATACATATGTTGGATATTTACAAAGCATTGAGAAACAAAATTGAAAAATTCGGGACTGTAATAGATGAGAATGAAAAAGTATGTAATATTAAAGGTAAAGTTTATTCTTATCACTTAACCTATCGTGTCAGGAATATTTTAGATAGTGAAATTGCGGAAGTTATACTTATTTATTATAAGTAGAATTGTTCTCTGTCATATTGAGAATAGTCATGATGACGACAAACAGGAATAATCTATTAAACAAAAAAAGAAAGAAAATGTACCACATTTTGGTACATTTCCTTTTTTACTTAAATTCAACATCGATCCTCAGATCCTTCTCTGTTGGATAAATCTTGATCTCACAATTTACACCAGCCACCACATCTTGCTCTTTTTCATAGAGACACGTAAATGCGTCCGTCGGAGTGTGGAACTGGTTGTCGTACCAAGGCACTAACGGTCCTATTAGGGGATTTCCATTTATCGGATCGAAGGCTTCGGCTTTCAAACCACTCAGCAGCTTCATGTCTTCTTCTCCAATCATCTCGTCACCCAAAATATAAACCTCATGGTCGGTACGTTCAATCGTGAGTGAAAACTTGTCAGCAGAGATCCATTTGAAGTCACTAACCTTATACCAACCCTTGATATACTTGTCCAAGATGTCTTGAATATCGTCTATTATAAGCTGTTCAGGTCTGTCAAGATTCACATACTCGAAGTTAATTAAGAAACCTTTCTTAGTTTTTGGATTTACTGTTTGAGTCAAATTTACTATCATTTTTATTACTTTTTTTATGTGAGGTGATATTAAGTTTAACACCTCTCTTGGTTAATTTCGTTATCAGTCCTTTGTAAGCATCACTTCTCTGTCTCTTCCGAGGTAATATTTTCAGCAATTCCTGCAAAGAGAGGCTGATAACCTTTCCGTTCTTCAAGGTGCCAAAGTGTTCCTCCAGTACCTTCAACTCCAAATCTTCTTCATTGGAGTGTTCTTCATTAAGCGATTGGGAAACAGTTCCCTCTTGATAGGTTGCAATATCGCCCATCGCTATGTTCAATAGGTTTTCAAACATGGAATTTAAACCCTTTCTTTGTTTTCCCACCAGACTTGATAGCATTAGCTACAGAACCTACCATATGGGCTGTAGCCTTAGCAGCGTCGAGCATGGTGGGGAACTGTTCCTCATGAGCGTCAGGGAAGATGGCATATGTTACTGTACCTCTGCTTTGCTGAGCTTTCTTCATGTTGGCTCTAGCCTGAACTGACTGTTTTATTCCAAGTGTCGGTCCATGCCCGTTCTTCTGGATGTAAGCTTGTAGTCCAGCAGAAGCCGCCTTTGGCTCAATTCCTTTCAGTCGTTTACTCTGTGCCTGGTTCTGAGCAGGAGTTCGTTTCTTGCCTTTATTTCCAGCAGAAATTTTACTCTTCGTAGCCTGAGACACAACACGACCTTTCATAGAAGAAGAGATTTTAGTCTTTGCATTGGCAGTCTGATAACTCCTGTGATTTTGGGAAATCAGTTGCTTGCTATGGGCGGTGTGATGCTTTCCCTGCATACCAGAGCCTTTGCAGGAGTTAAAGCCGTTCTTGTCAGCGAACTCTTTCGTAATCCAGTAAGTTTCTCTCTGTCTTAGTTTAGCACGTAGGTCTTCCTCGGTTGCTGCTGTGAGAGCTTCGAGAACGTCATAGTTCCAATCCTTCACTCCATATTTGGCTCTAGCATTTTGAATCTTATCACCACCATATCTGGAGTTATGAAGATTGTTCCACTGTCTCTTCCTTTGATGCTCATGCATGGTATGGCCGATATAGACCTTACCACAATCAATACCAGGAGTATTCAGCGTGTACCGATAAATTACCCCTGATAGCAGCCCACCAGATGACTGGGGGGCTGACTTGTTCTCTTTTAATTTTAACTTTATATTCATATTTTTATCATGTAAGACGGTTAAATCTGTCTTACATTCATGTATTAGGCTTCAAGCCTTTCTAAACTTCCCAAATCATCATTTCAGAGAGGGTTTTGAAGAATTTTCCTTATTTTTGATTGAAAAAAGAGAAGTTTTGACGAGGACCGAAGCGAAGCGAGGTCTGAGGAAAAGTTCTGGGTTGATTGTATGAAGTCCTGGCTTGGCTGGAACGAAGTGGAAGACAAGAGGGAAGGCACTGAGCGAAGCGAAGTGGGTTGGACTTCATACCGATTATTCATTGAAAGAAAAGAATAAAAATATCATCCTGGATTAAAGACATGAAGGTGTCTTTAGACGCCTTCCGGCTATCATTGAAAGAAATATATCTCCATGATAATAGGGATTATGGCTTATCATTCTTAGACTAGCTTTAGCTTGGCGAAGAATGATATGAGGATTTAGCTTTACTCCTCGCTTCGCTCGTCGGGGCGGCATGATGGGCGAGGAATGAAACGGAGCGATAGCGGAGTGGCATGACGAGGGCAACCCCGACGAGAAACTAACATTTAACCTTTAATTCTCGCGTTATCCCCCTCCCTTCGGTCGGTAGATAACGAAACATTAAGGTTTTTTCAATTATATAAAAACGCTTCTGAAATTAGTGAAAAAGACACCATATAGTCTAGTATCCTAATATGTGATGGGGATAATTCAAAAATTTTTGATGAAAATAAAAATGACCCCAATATAATTAATATGACAAAAGAAAAAGTTATTAAAATTGATCCAGGCATAAATTACATTACAGACTGGGTTAATGATGATGGTAGTTTTACAATTAGCCAATATCTGCCAATTGGCAAGACAGTAATCAATAAAAGTGTGACTGGCTGTGGCTTTACAACATGGTGCTTGGTCAACGGTGAAAATGTTATCCTATGTTCGCCTAGAATAATGCTTCTAAGGAACAAACTAGAACAGATGAATGTCAATGATGAGGTCTGCTTCTATTTTGACAGGACAAAGAGCCTTCAGGCACTAAAGCAGGACTTAGAGAACTATCTATGTGGAAGATACCAGGCTAAGAAACCTGTAAAGCTCTTAGTGACCTATGACTCTTTCTCAACCCTTTGCGATATGCTGGAGCAGAGCTTAAATTTTGACATTAGAAGTTTTGTCAACCAAATAGTAGTTGATGAGTGCCACTGTCTCATTAAGGACATTAAACTGAAAGAGGACACTCTGAACTCTACTCTCTCAGACTTTCTCGTTAGGCTCTTTACCTATGACACAGTACTGTTTATCTCAGCAACACCAATGCAGAGTTATCTAGAACAGATTCCTTTATTCCAGAACTCTTCTGTCTTTTATCTAACATTAGAGTGGGATGTGGTAAAGCCAGCTAATGTTAAGTCCGACACCTGTAAAGGGTCTAAAGATGCCTTTGATAAAATCTACAAGTACTACCTTACACATAGTGATCATTCTGGAAGGAATATCTTTGACCATATAGAGTATGGTGATGGTGCCGTAGCATATAGTTATGAGGCCGTAATTTTTCTTAACAGCGTCAGAGATATATGTACTATCCTGAACTATTACATTAACAAACATAACCTTATCAATCCTTCTGATGTGTCGGTTATTTGTGCTAATACTCCTACGAATAGTCAGAAACTAAGAAAGGTTGATAGAAGATTGGGAATTATGACAACAATTCCGAAACAGGGAGAACCTCATACAACCTGGACTTTTGTGACTAGAACAGCCTTTGAGGGAGTAGACTTTTACAGTCAAAGCGCTTCAACATTTGTCGTGGCTAACTACAACGTGTCCTGTCTGTCATACGACATAGGGACAGATATAGTACAGATTGTTGGCAGGCAAAGACTCCAGTCAAATTTCTTCAGGAAAACTGTACATATATTCTATGTGAACAACAAACAGAGTATAAGTGATGCAGAGTATAATGCCTATAAACAACAGAAACTCAAGACTAGTCAAGATCTAATAGAGCTTTGGCTAAGTGCACCAACTAGTTTGAAGGATCTTCAACTATCTAATCTCCAGGCTTACATGAATCAGTCTCCCAATGAATGTTACCTGACAACATCTGGAGGTAAGCCGGTAGTAAACCCTCTACTAGTCCTGTCAGATGATTATGAGCATGATATTGTCAAGAATTACAAGTCTTACATTATTCGTTCAACCCAGACTACACCAACCTATCCACAAGAGGTAGAGCAAATAAGACAGGCTCTGCAGAATCAGACTACTGTAGCGAACAAGATTCATCTCTTATATGACGCGTTCACGAAGTGTCCTCAACATAAAGATGCTCTCTTCGAAATGCTACATAAGGAAGGTTATCAGGATATCGCGGTCTATTTTAACCAATTGCCATTAGAGCGAATTAAGGCTTTGGGCTATAATCCAACTAGTCTAAAGTATGAACTCAAGAACCAGATTTCTCTACCTAACATCGTGACTGAGGTTAAGAAGGTCTTCATAAGCGGTGCAGTGTATAGTAAGGCTGAAGCCAAGGAAAAACTACAAAACATATATGACGATCTTGGACTTAACAAGACTGCCAAAGCTACAGACTTGATGAAGTTGATTCCATGTGCCGGAGCCAAGCTAAGGGGTATTAAGGCGATAAGAATTTTATAAGGACATCGACAGTGGTGTCCTTTTTTTTTGCGCGCGAAGTAAAAATAGGGTAGAGTAGAGCAAAAAAAAATGCCTGGATCATCATGTCCAGGCTTTTCTTTATCTTTATCTCTAGTTTAATATCATCTTCTCTAAATCATAAAAAATGTGTTTTAAATTGTTATTTAGATTATTCTTCTTTCTGTAAAAGTTTGCGTAGTTGATATTTTTTGCTATAGTCTTTCTATCGACATGAAAGATCTCTGCAAACTGACTATAGCTTATTTTTCTTAATTTGTTTTGTTTTTTGTTGGTTATTCCAAACTGGTGTTTTTCCAGTATGGCGTAAACCATTGTGAAAAAAATTATTTTTGGCCCTCGTTCGGATTTGTATCCTAAAACTGTGGCTAGGTCTTCTTGGTTAATAGTGAATCGTTGTTTGATCCTCGAAATAAGTTCCTGATTCAGTTCCCTGCTTATCAGGTATTCGAAATTGCAGACTAGACCTCTTTTTCTGCAAAAATCGTCCAAAAGTTCTTTCAACTCTATACTCATTTCTATTGGAGAGAGGGACTTATCCTCGGGATACGTGTTCTCCAACTGCATTCTTAAGTTTTCCTTCTCGAACACTTAGAGTAGGATACATCTTTGAATTTATCTGGAATGATAAAACTTAGATAAAAATTCTACTCCTCGCTTCTTTTACTTCATAGGCAATTCGTTGTTGTTTGTTGGATAAATAAAAATACAATTAATTAATTGACGACAAGATTTGCCGCCATTTTCTTTTTCGTTTTTGTATGTTATTTGTTTCATACGTTGCAAAGTTACGAAAAAAAAGTATGCTGATAAAAGTTTACATAACGTTACAAAACTTTTTTAACATCTTTTTGCTTTAGATACTTTAGTATGGATATAAGTCCTTCCTCATCTGTTTGGTCTAGTAATGTGATTATTTGTGATCGATACTGACTACGGTTCCATTTCTCCATTTCAAGAGTCTGGGTCTCTGTCGCAGTCTCAATATAGGGCTTCATAGTGTTGTAACCTTTGTGCCCAGTACATTTCATTACCACTTGTGCAGGAATACCCATAGCAAGACTGCATGATACGAACGTACGACGGGCATCGTGGCATGAAATAATGTCACAGAACTGATGTTGCTCTTCTTTGCGTTCTGTGCCAATGATGTATGTGTCGACTATTACTCTGTCAAGACCTGCAGCTTTAGCAGCATCTTTAATCGCATCGTTTAGTTTCTGATTGGTAGGAACATCGAAAACGTGTCCGTCTTCGGTTTCTTTCCCCTTATACCTATTTAATATATTAATAGCGCCGTCTGTTAGTGGGATAGAAATGTGATCACTTGTCTTTTGGGTCATCATATCTATACGATTGTTGTTTATATGTCCAGTTTTAAGATTGCTTAAGTCTGAATAGCGTAACGAGGTAAATGCCATGAAACACCATAGGTCACGAGCGCGAGTAAGTCGCTCATCACCATTCTCGAACTGAAATGTTGAGAATTTCAGCAATTCATCGTAGTGAAGAAAAGTAACAGTACGTTTCATGACCTTCAGGTTTGTTGTGAAAGTAAGAACATTGCTCGGAATAGAATATCCATCTTGCTGGTCAATCCAGCGCAGAAAGCATTTGAGCATAGTGGTCTGTTTGTTGATGGTGCGGTTCTTATACCCGTTATCAATATACCAATCTCTAAGCCTGTACATAGCATCAAGATCAATCTTTTCAACCGTTATGTTGGGGTTGGAAGAAGTTAGATGATGATATGCTTGGTTATATTTCTCCATACATTTGTTATCCCAGTTCTTTTCTCGACCACAGATCTTTATGAAATCATCATAAAGTTGCTTTAATGACTTCTTACGCTCTGTTTTGACTTCTGTGACTTCTTCAACTCGTCCTAAGTTTCGGTTTACAGAGTCTTTCAACTCCTGTACTGTTGGAATGATGTTGCGTAGAGAACAAGAATCCATACAATCCTCAATCTCTTGTTTGAATTCGGAAATACGTTCGTTTATCTCAGATGAGGAAAATGTCATCTTTCTAACATGATGCGTTGTCCCCTTCTTCGCTTTCTGTGCATCCATATCCCACTTTTCTGGTTCTGCATACACTCCAGTGATAAAAGTGGTTTCATACTGCTTGGAATTCCATCTTACGCGCACTGCAACCTTACCAGAGTCAGGTTTAATGAAAGTTCTAGTTGAAAATTTAATCCTAATCATTCTTTTTTCTCGATTTTTATTATTAATTTTGTATTTATAATGCGACAAAACTAACGTTGTCGATGTTTGCATCTGCAAAATTAGCAATAAAAAATGGTCCCCCCAAGTGGTACCCCCTTTGATGAATTTAATATCCCTCGTATGACGTTATTTAACCTATCAATAATTCGTAAATAACTGAAATATAGGTCGTTGGAGGTAGAGAAAGACTTATTGAGTAAATTTCAAAATTTCCTCTCTCTCCGCCCACAACAATAAGAAACCTGCTGAATTTTCAGCAGGTTTCTTTGTTATTATACGAATTGGTACTCCTAAGCTGTTTGTTGTTTTCAATCATAATACTCAATTTTCATTTCCTCATCTAAATTTAGGTCATCATGAAAATTGTCGTCATATTTATAGACCAGATTCAGTCCTCTATAGACTGACGGCACCTTCAGAGTATCCAGAAGGTGCCACTTCGGCTTGCCGAAGTCGTATGATGAACGGTCAAGGATAATTCGGTTTGAAGCAAAATCGAATTGATAGTATCCACCTCCGATGCACTGGTCGCCAGGCTTTAGCAGGTCGCTGTGCATGTGCACCATGCCGAGACGAAAGTAACCGTCCATCGTGATTATGAACTTGGGTTGGGTCATTCTTCAATCTGTCACCACTTCATTGAAATGCTCTTTACCCCAGGCTATTAGAGCAGTGAGTGCAGGCATCAGTGATTTGCCTGTATCAGTCAGTGAATACTCCACACGTGGAGGAACCTCAGGATATACCTCACGATGAACAAGGTGGTTATGTTCCAGATTCTTTAGCGTCTGAGAGAGCATCTTTTGGGAACAGTCTGTCATGAAACGCCTGATTTCGTTGAAGCGCATAATGCCAGTATCGCTTCTATCCAGAAGAAATAATACGAGCATAGACCATTTGTCGCCGAAACGACTTACCACCTGCCTTATAGGGCAAGCCAAATATTCTGCCTTAATATCTGCCATTTTTTTTAAGTTGAAAGTTGAGAGTTAAAAGTTGAGAGTTGACAGTTGAGAGTTATCGTTCTTGCGCTCCAGTAGGTGTTCTTGCCCTGCAAGCGTAGCTTCGCGTCCGATTACAGGCGCTTCGCGGAGTACGTTATCGTTGCAAAGGTAACAAAAAGTTACCAAGTAACGGCATTATACTATGTTAATGTGAGTTAAAAGCCTTTCCTGTTATGCCCGATAAACACACAATTCCTACTTTTTGGTAACTATCCCACCAAAAAGTACCTTCTTGTGCAGATGTTTTTTTCGTCGTACCTTTGCACCGTCAAACCGAATTAAACACTATAAATAAAAAAGTAAAGAAAATGAAAAAGATTGAGACAATTAAGAGTGGTAAGAACTACAGCGCAGTAAGCGTAGGTAAGATGAGTGAGATTATTGAGCACGAGCTCCCTATGGGACCTGATGTGACCATTAAGGGCAAGGTGTTTGCAGGACAGGCTGTTGGTGCTACTGGTAGCGAATTCTCATTCCAGACTCTCGTACCAGGTCAGGACAGCGGTTTTCTGCACACTCACAAAACCCACGAAGAACTTTACTTCATTCTCAAGGGTGAGGGTCAGTATCAGGTAGATGGTGAGATATTCCCCGTCAGCGAGGGAAGTATCATCCGTGTTTCTCCTGATGGCAAACGTGCGCTGAAGAACACAGGCAACGAGAACCTCACAATGCTTTGCATCCAGTATAAGGCAAATGCCTTCACTGATGCCGACAGTCCGATGACTGATGGCAACATACTTCAGGAACCCCTCAACTGGTAAACTGCCATGATGCAGAAAGCACTTGATTTTTTACGTAGCCACAATGAGATTGCCTTCGCCACTTGCGAGGGCAATTTTCCTAAATTGCGTATATTCCAAATAATGAAGCAGGAGAACAACGTGCTTTACTTTGCTACTTCTGCAGAGAAAGCAGTGTGGAAGGAACTTGTCCGTAACCCCAACGTGGAGGTGTTAGCCTATGCTGACAACATATCTGTTCGCTGCTCTGGCATGGTAAACTTCTATGTGGAGGATGATATTAAGCAATGGATATACTGTAACAATCCTGTTCTCCCTCGTCTGTATAGCAGTTATGACCAATTAGTTTATTTCTGTCTGCCCATAGCCGAGATTGACTACTTTGACCTTGCACCTACGCCTCCCATATTCAGTCATTTTGACCTAATGGCAGGCGATATGGGCAAAGGATTCATTGGTGAAAGGTTCAAAAAATAAAATTTTGAATCTTCAAGAAAAATTCTTACCTTTGCACAGAAGTTTAATGATAATAGATATATTTGAAGAAATACTCTGCAAGGACTTGCATCAGCATCTCCTCTAAGAGAAGAAAAATTATAAAAATACTATGACAATACAAGAATTTAGAGATTACATGGCATCGGGTAAGCCTGTTGTTGGTGGTGGCGAAGTTCACATGATGTTTCATAAGCTGTCGCAGGAGGCTTTGCGTATAACTGCTGAGATTAACGGTAAATATCATACTCCAGAGGAACTGCATTCACTATTGGAACAGCTTTGGGGACGTGACGTTCCTAAGACCGTTGGAATGTTTCCTCCATTCCATACCGACTGCGGAAAGAACACCGTCGTTGGTGAGCATGTTTTCATCAACATGGGGTGTAAGTTCCAGGACCAGGGTGGCATCACCATCGACGAGGGCGCCCTCATCGGTCACAACGTCGTACTGGCAACCATCAACCACGATCTCAACCCCGCCAAGCGTCAGAGCATGAGCTATGCCTCCATCCATATCGGCAAAAATGTATGGATTGGAGCCAACGCAACGGTGTTGGCTGGCGTGACCATCGGCGATGGAGCCGTTGTTGCTGCTGGTGCTGTAGTGACCAAAGACGTAGAGCCCAATACGATTGTTGGAGGTGTGCCTGCCAAAGTCATCAAGAAGATAGAAGGGTAAACCTATAAATCGGAATTTATTGATATGATTATAGTCTGAAAATACGAAATGCATGACATTATGAAAAAAAAGTTTCTTGTTCTTTTGATTATTG
>ODAJ011753663.1_pt1 | contig 33462 bp, 25 predicted proteins | sample 1539241 | NCBI WGS metagenome assembly ODAJ01 (sample SAMN02144231, study PRJEB22623) | gut metagenome | biome: sheep rumen | host: Ovis aries | place: New Zealand
GGTCTATGAACGTCGTTGACGTCTCTGGATAGTTCACGGTCACCATCAGCACCGCCTGGTCCACATTAGCGGCTATGATATGACTCTGTTTCGACAGGTTCTGTGAACGTCTGACGATGTAGTTTTTCCTATCCTCTATAGCAGTAATAAAAGTAACCTCACTACCTACAGCCTCCCCCTGCCCCCTCCAAGTAGAGGGGGTACCTACGGACTGGCGACTCCCCTCCCTACTTGGGGAGGGGTTGGGAGAGAGGCTAACCCTATCCCCAACAGCAACGGGATTAGTGCTACGGATGTCCTTCAGTCTGAAGTTTCCTTTTATCTTACAAAGAACAGTGGTACCCTCATCCGTGAGGACGGAGTACCAACTGCCTGTATTCTTTATGACGATTCCTTTCATTCTTTATTCTTAATCGGCACAGCCGATTAACACATAACGCTATTTTTGCTCTTAAACCGTCATTATCTCCTTGTTCTTTGCAGCGAGGAGGTCGTCTATTTTCTTTATGAACTTATCGTGAATCTTCTGCAATTCGAGCTCTGCGTCCTTCTCGTTGTCCTCGGAGAGCCCGTCCTTTATGGCTTTCTTCAGTTTTTCCTTTATCTCGCCACGCACGTTACGCACTTCTACCTTTGCTTTTTCACCAATTTTGTTACACTGCTTAGCGAGTTCACGACGTCGTTCCTCTGTAGGCTGTGGAATACCAAGACGTATTATCTCACCATTGTTTTCAGGTGTTATACCTACGTCGCTGTCCATGATAGCCTTTTCGATGTCTCGTATAGCCTTCTTGTCCCAAGGACGAATAGCTATTGTTCTTGCATCGGGACAAGTAACGTTAGCTACCTGATTCAGCGGCACCATCTGTCCGTATGACTCCACTCTTACGCCGTCAAGAATTGCTGCGTTGGCGCGTCCTGCACGAATACGGTTAAGGCTCTCTTCCAAGAACATGGCAGCCATTTCCATTCTTTCTTCGCTTTTCTTTAGTGTTTCTTTTACATCTATCATAGCTGTATAAGGTTTTTGTTATTACTTCATTGTCTTTGCAAAGATAGCGATAAAACTTTCATTTACCAAAATTTTTCCATATAAAACTTGATTGACATCAAAAATTAGCTTATAAAAACCGCACTGAACCCCTTATTGTTTGCGCGCACAGCAAAAACACCATACCTTTGCAGTGCAATTAGGGAGCAATCCCATTCAGGATAACATAGAAAAATAAGGTATTAATTAAAAGAAAGGTAAAAAGATGATGACGATTGCATTAGGAACTATGGCAATTATAGCTATAGAGATTGCAGAAGCAATCAACGTCAGCAAGAAGCTCTAAAGAGTGCTGACTTTCTTCGAAATTTTGTTTTGGTTATTAGTTAATAATGAGAAGGGACTTCTACTGAAGTCCTTTTTTTTGTATTTTCTTTGGTTTTGTCCTTGCTTATTCGTACTTTTGCAGCAACGTTAACGTAAAACAATGGTATATAAATACGACTTTCTTATTGTCGGTGCGGGTGTTGCCGGCATGAGCTATGCCCTGAAAGTGGCAAGAGAGAAGAAGGGAAAGGTATGTCTAATCTGCAAGACCTCACTGGACGAGGCTAATACTTCGTTTGCGCAAGGTGGTGTTGCATCGGTGACAAACCTCCTTGTTGATAACTTTGAGAAGCACATTGAGGACACTATGATTGCCGGCGATTACATCAGCGACCCGGAGGCAGTACGTCAGGTGGTTACTATGGCGCCGGAACAAATCAAAGAACTCGTAAAATGGGGTGTTAACTTCGACCGCAAGGAGGACGGCAACTTCGACCTCCACCGCGAGGGAGGGCACTCCGAGTTCCGCATCCTGCACCACGCCGACGACACAGGTGCCGAGATACAGCGCGGACTGATGGAGGCTATCAGGAACAACCCCGACATAGAAATCAAGGAGAACCACTTTGCCGTAGAGATTATCACCCAGCACCACCTGGGCGTGGAGGTAAACCGTCACATGGACAACATAGAGTGCTACGGAGCATATATCCTTAATCCTACTACGCAGAAGGTAGATACCTACCTCGCTAAGTGCACAGTAATATGTACTGGCGGTGTGGGTGCTGTCTATATGACTACGTCTAACCCCGTTATAGCTACCGGTGATGGTATTGCGATGGTATATCGTGCTAAGGGTACTGTTGCCGATATGGAGTTTGTGCAGTTCCACCCTACCGTTCTCCATCATGTTGGCGAAACGCATCCAGCCTTCCTTATCACCGAAGCTATGCGCGGATATGGCGGCATACTGCGACTCCCAAATGGCGAGTCGTTTATGGAGAAGTACGACGAACGACTGTCATTAGCTCCTCGCGACATTGTGGCACGAGCTATTGACAAAGAGATGAAGATTCACGGTCTTGACCACGTATGTCTTGACGTCACCCATAAGAATGCCGAGGAGACACGTCATCACTTCCCAAACATCTACCAGAAGTGTCTGCAGATAGGTATTGACATCACCACCGACTACATCCCCGTGCGTCCTGCCGCCCACTATATGTGCGGAGGTATAAAGGTTGACCTCAACGGCTGCTCCAGCATAAAGCGTCTTTACGCTCTCGGCGAGTGCTCTTGTACAGGACTTCATGGTGGTAACCGTCTGGCGTCGAACTCACTCATCGAAGCTGTCGTATATGCCGAAACAGCAGCGCGTCACTCGCTGGCACACGTTGCGGAATACGACTTCAACACACAGGTTCCAGAGTGGAACGATGAAGGTACGCTGACTAACGAAGAGCGTGTCCTCATTACACAAAGCGTCAAGGAAGTAGGCGAAATAATGTCGAACTATGTAGGCATTGTACGTTCCAACCTCCGTCTTAAGCGCGCCTGGACACGACTCGATATGCTCTACGAAGAAACCGAAGAACTCTTCAAACGTGTAAAAGCCACCAAAGACATCTGCGAGTTACGTAATATGATAAACGTCGGATACCTCATAACACGCTGGGCTATTGAGCGCAAGGAGTGCAGAGGACTACACTTCACTACTGACTACCCGGTGCATGCGTATGATAACTGAGAATTGAGAATTTAGAATTGATAATTATGATTTGTACTAAACTTACGACATCCATAGTAATCGGTTTGTTACTGAGTATTAGCGCTGCAGCACAAAAAACTACTGGAGGTATCACAGAGAAGATGCTCCGCGACATTGAAAGTAAGCAGACACCCGCCGATCGTGCGTTGTCTAATGCTATAGCGTCAAACAATATTGACAACCTGGCTAAGAACCGTCGTCAGGCACCAATGAGCACTTACTTCAGTATTGAAACTCCCAAGCAGAGCATCACCGACCAGAAACAGTCGGGACGCTGTTGGATGTTCAGCGGCTTCAACGTGCTGCGCTCCGACTATGCTCGCACCTGTAAGAACGACTCGCTGCGCAAGGACTATGCTGGTATAGAACTATCACAGGACTTTCTCTTTTTCTATGACCAGTTAGAGAAGAGCAACCTCTTCCTGCAAGGTGTCATTGACACCTCCGACAAACCTATGGAGAGCGAACGCGTGCGTTTCTTCTTCCAAAACCCTATAGGCGACGGAGGAACATTCTGCGGTGTTGCCGACCTCGCAGAGAAGTACGGACTGGTACCCGCAGAGGTGTGTACAGAGACATACTCTGCCGAGAATACCTCAAAGATGCGCGCTCTGCTGAAGTCTAAACTCCGTCAGATGGGTTTACAACTGCGTAACGCTGGCAGCAAGGCAAAGGCCGAGAAACTCAAAACATCAATGCTTGCCGAAGTGTACCACATGCTCGTAATGACACTCGGAGAACCCATCAAGACATTCTCCTACACCTTCCGCAACAAGGATGGCAAAGCTTTAAATACGAAGCAGTTCACCCCGAAGACCTTCTACGACGAGGTTGTGGGGCGTCCTCTCAACGGCTCTTTCATTATGGTGATGAACGACCCCCGTCGTCCTTATCATAAGACATACGAGGTAGAGTACGACCGCCACACTTACGACGGACATAACTGGAAGTACCTCAATCTCCCTATGGAGGACATCGAACAACTCGCCATAGCACAGCTCCGCGACGGGCGCAAACTATACAGCAGCTACGACGTAGGCAAACAGTTAGACCGTAAACGCGGATACCTCGCACTCGACAACTACGACTACGCATCGCTCTTCGGTGACTTCACTATGAACAAAGCAGAGCGCATAGCCACCTTCGACAGCGGTTCCACACATGCTATGACCCTCACCGCCGTAGATCTTGACGCTGATGGCAAGCCACTAAAGTGGAAAGTAGAAAACTCCTGGGGCGGCGACCACGGACAGAAGGGCTGTCTCATCATGACTGCCGAATGGTTCCGCGAATATATGTTCCGCCTTGTCGTTGACAAGCAATACGTTCCCGAGAATCTCCTCCGCGAGGCTGAGCAGAAGCCAATAATGGTAATGCCCGAAGACCCTCTGTTTATGGAAGATGAATAAAAACAAGAAGGAGTTTAACGAACAAGAACCTTCTTTCCATCCTTTATGAGCACTCCACTGTGTGGGGTGCTCATTCTTATACCTTGTAGGGAATACCAAACATCATCGTGCTGAAGTTGATGTCCGTAGGACTCTCCTGCCCTAACTTCCGAAATACTGCTAACAACTTCCGTTTCACCCATCACGGTACCCTCTTCGTTTTGTGATTGGGTAATCTCATCTACCAAAGCATTGAGGTAATTCTCCAACTGCGTGTATCCCGCTTCGGTAATTAAATTATGATCATCTGGATTATTCTTGTCCAGTCCGTTAGCATCCTCCCACGTATCAGGCATACCATCACCATCTGTATCTGTCTGTACTTCGGTATTTGTTAGCGTAGGCCAAGGACTGTCATCACCGGTTATAAAACTCAACAAATCATCCTGAGAGTTAATATATCCGGAAGCATTGTTACTTCCTGTGACAGAGGCAACCCCCGAACGAGTATCGCTGACGATAAGTTCATCGAGCGCATCACGATGCAAACTGGCGCCAGCATAAAGCAACACCTTTTCGTACGCTTTCTCGGCAGTATGGGTAGTTGTTATAACGAAAGGTATCGGAGAGTCGAGATGCATCTCCTGCTTTACCTGGTCGTTATAGGTACCATCCACCTTATTATTATCAATCTGGTTGTAGATACCGTATGTCCAGTTGTCGTTAGTTACCTCGTCGAACTTAGTATTTACATTACCGTCAACGAAGAATTTTCCCCATACATGCCACATCTTATCCCACTGATTTGGCGAGGATGTATCGTGGTGCGTATATGATGTTGTGCGTATGCCTATAGATGCTATGCGCTGCTGTATTTTTGTAGAGCGAGTAGCAGTTCCTGGTCCTGGTTGGTAATAGTTATTAACTATGTTGACATTCATTCCTTCGCCACCATAACAACCTTCGCCAGCCCAGTTATAGATAACGTTATTACGCATATCCATTCGTTCATCAGTCTGTGTACCAGGTCTCGGTCCCAGACGTGGGGTGCGACTCACGTGGTGAGCCAAAAGGTTATGATGATAGGAAGCACCACTACCACCCCAGTTTCCGCCATATCCGTGAGCTCCTTTTGAATGACCTGAATTAACCAGACTCTGCGATACGAGACACCATTGGACGGTGATATTCTTTGACCCATACACTGACAGGCACTCGTCAACAGACCAGCTGACAGAGCAGTGATCCACTATAATATTCTGCTTGTCCATACCCCCAAGTCCGTCACCTTCGTGGTAAGCAACATTTCTGTTGCCAAGTCTGAATCGCAGGTAACGAATTATAACATTGTTGGCACTAATTACAAAGGGATAATCCGCTATGCATATTCCATCACCAGGAGCAGTCTGACCAGCGATTGTCACATCACCCCTGTTCAGTTTCAGCTCCGATTTAAGGTATATAGTACCCGAAACATCAAACACAATGGTACGTGCACCGCTTTTCCCGCAGGCATCACGAAAAGAGCCCTCCCCAGAATCGTTAAGGTTAGTAACATGATACACTGCGCCACCGCGTCCTCCTGTGGTATAACGACCGAAGCCCTCTGCTCCCGGGAATGCAGGCAGTGGGTTTTGTCCACACACTGTTAGCGTTGCAATTGTAAGTGCAACAATCATCATTAATTTTTTCATAGTTTGTATTGTCTTTTATTTATTTCTTTGCGCTACTTTCGCGTATCTGCAGTAGCATAGGTATTTGTTCGTGTACTATTTCTGTGTCGCCGTTGATTTGTCTTAGTAGTAGGTCACAGGCACGTTCTCCCTGGAGGTGTGCCTGGTCTTGTATGACGGAAAGTTTTGGTGTTACAAGACGTGAAGTTTCTGAATCCGAGAATCCTATGATGGCGATATCTTCGGGGATTCGCAATCCCAGTTCCTTTACTGTCTCGAAGACAGCATACATAATAATGTCGTTGAAGGCAAGTATGGCATCAGGACGATTATCGCTACGTAGCAATGCTACGACGGTCTGTCGTACTCGTTCTTTGTCGATGAGGTCGCAGCAGATGATGTCTCTATTTATTGGTATGCGATGTTCACGTAGTGCCTCAAGGTAGCCGTGTTTGCGTCGCTGCACCATATCAAGGTGGTTAGGCCCCCCTATGAAAGCTATTCTGCGACTTCCTGTCTCAATAAGATGTTCTGTGGCGCGCTGGGCAGCTATGTCACCGTCGCCTGTTACCGACGAGAAGCGGTCCTGCATACATGTACGTGCGAAGAACACGAGAGGGATGCCGAGTTTATTTGCCTCGAGGAAGTGTTCATACTGACTCGTCTGTTGTGAGAGACAAGCTATGATACCGCCGACATGTAGATTTATAAAATTGTCTATGGCTGCCGCCTCACGCTGCTGGTCCTCGTGAGAGTTGGCGCTGATAACAGTATAGCCGTTTCTTATGGCGAAGTCCTCGATACCGTCGAGCACAGCAGCGTAATAGTGAGTGACAAGGTTTGGTAGCACCACACCGATAGCCTTAGGTCCTTCGGTACGTAATCCTTGTGCAAATGGGTTCGGTCGATAGTTTAGTTGTTCCGCCAGTAGTTTTACCTTTTCACGCATAGCAGGACTCACTTCGTGGGAGTCGCGGAGGGCTCTTGAAATGGTTGCTATACTTACTCCAAGCCTTTCTGCAAGGTCTTTCAGTGATGTTCTGCGTTTTCTTTCCATTACGATTTTCAATGTTAAGGCAATGCAAAGGTACACTTTTTTTCTCACAACGCAAACGTTTGCGAAACTTTTTTACTTATATATAGTACTCTGCAGAATCAATGAGACCAGCTCGTAGAGCATAGCGAGTCGCTTCGTGAACGTTATTTACGTTAATTTTTCGGAATATATTTTTGCGGTGAGTATTTACTGTATGGAAGCTGGAGTAGCGTTTCTCAGCTATCTCGCGCGTTGTCATTCCCTGAGCTATGTCGTGAAGTATTTCGCGCTCCGTGGGTGTAAGGTCGGCGGTTCCCGGCGACTGCTCGGCAGTGCGTGGTGCGAGCAGCAGTTCCATGACGCGCTGGCACACGTAGCGGTTGCCGGAGAGTATGGTGGTGAGGCACTGACGTATCTCGCTCATGGGTGAGTCCTTGAAGAGAATGCTTATGCGGTGGGATATTGCGGCAGCCTGCTTTATGAAGTCTATGCTGAGGTCGTCGCTGAAGATAAGCCACTGGGACTCAGGGTAGCACTGACAGATGATAGAAAGTTCATCAACGTCATTGATGTCGAAGAGAGTATAGTCGAGCACCACAAGAGACTCTGGGTTCTGTTTCAGGTTCTGCACCAGCGAGGGTTTGTCAGTAACAGTTATGCACTCACCCTCGATGGTGTCTCCCATCTGTGCGCAGAGCCATAGAAGTCCTGCTCGGGTGATGTCCTGTGGGTCGGCAAGGAGTATATTCATGATTCTGGTTTAGAACGTGATGTTGAACATAAATCGGATACCGTTCTTACGTGCTGTAGGCAGGTCGTTGTAGTTAATACGACGAACATACTGTATTTGCAGGATTCGGAAGATGTTATGAACACCTATGGCGAATTCGGCGTACGGACGACGTGGGTTCATAGCGTAGGAGCCTTCAGGCAGGTATGCCGCATTACGGTCAGTTATTCCTCCCCACAGAGTCTTGAATCCGATGAACTCACGCAGTTTCAGTTTTCTAAGCAGCGGTATGCGGTTGAATAGTTTTCCTTTGAGGTCCCACGCCATATGTAGCGACATATAGCGGTCGTTGAGGAACTCCATATTGTTTATCATTGAGAAGGTATTCTCCTGTGAGAAGTACGAGAGGTTTGCTGCAGGGAATATGAGTAGCATGTAAGGCACGTGGTTCCACTGTACTCCACCCTTCAGCGTAATATCTAACTTTCCCCATGAGTTGAGCCATATACGATGATAAATTGATGCCTCAGTAAAGTTATAGCGGTGTTGTCCTCCGAGGAAGCCGTTGAAACCGATAGTGTGCGAGATAGTATATACCGGATTATCGCTATTGACAGCTATTCGGCGCTGTTTGGTATTCATATATTTCTCGCCTGGTGCGTATCGCAGCTGTCCTGTGAGTTCGGTAGTACGGAACGGTGTGAAGTGCATGTTTCCTGCGGGGTCATCCTTCTCGAATTTCATTCCGAGAGTATATAGCAAGTTGAAGTCCGTCTCATACTGAAACTCTATCTTCTGTCGGTTGTAGAACATCATGCGGTCCACCTTAGTCCACTTAAAGGCGGTAAACACATTATCCTTATCAGTAGTGAGGAAGCGGTCCGAGGGGCTCATAACGTCGTAGGTACTCTCGAGCACTACAGAGCGTCTGGGAAACTCCTCCGGTGTATATATCTTTTTATTAAAGGTATATGTCAGTTTGGCATTATAATAATGTTTATGACTCTTCGTTCCATAGGCATAGTAGCCCTTGAGGAACCAGTGTGGGTTGAGATTAGCCGTCGTCAGCGCGCTTGCACGGAAGCGCCATCCGTCGATGAAGTTTCTGGACACTATGGTGTTGATAGGTCCTATATCCACCTTACTTGGAGTCTTCTCGGAGCCCGTCTCCACGAAGTTCTCCACAAGAATCTTGAATGCCGGCAGTATCCACTTATAGCCTTTGGCGTGTTGCATGTCGTGTATGAATCCTCCCATGCGTGCCTCGCTCTTCGTCAGCGGCACCTTACGTGCCTCTTGCCAGAACTCAGTAGATTGTATCAGCGCGTCGGGGTTCATCTTTACCGCCTGTTTTCCGCTGAACATCTTCTTTTCTATTGGTTCAAAGCTATAGTCCGTTTTTCGCGTCGTCCTTATGGCAATACCTTTCGTGAAGAGGTCCAGTAGCGATAGTTCCACTATCATGTCGTCGGTAGTGAGCACCCACTCGCCGTTATCGAGTTTTGTGTATTCCTGTTGTATCCACATATTCTTCACGAAGTTGACGTCCGACGACTTCGGCAGCGACATGTTACAACGTTTTACGTGCAGCGTGGTATCGGCGAGTATGTAGAGGTCACCTCGGAATCCGAAGTCCTGCTGGTTGTTAGGCAGGAAGGCGAGGTGGTAGCACGAGTCTCGATCTACCAGCACGGTATCAACGATATAGAAGCGATAGAACTCTATGGCGTTGCGTCCTATTGGCGACGTGAACGGGTGGCGCAGCACTCGAATCTGGTTGTCGTAGATATCAATATCGGTGAAGGCATCCTTCGCCACCGTATTAAGTATTTCTCCCGTCTGCAGCACGTGGTTGACACCCTCTGAGCGCTGTCCTATGATGATGTCCTTCTCCGAGTGCGGATTCTTTCGGTATATCTTGCGCGTCACCGTCTCATCGACAGATAGCGGCAGAATGAGTTTGTTGTTGTATTCGCACATCTCGACCTGTTTGCTCAACCAAGCCTTATTCTTGAAGAAACCGCTGTCAAGGTCCCCCGGCTTCACGTCGTTGACGGCGAGGGTCAGCTTCTGGTAGTTATGATACTCATAGAAGGGGTATCTGGCAAGGTCGGTACGTTTCTTAGCTGCGATGACTCGACGCATAAGCTCTACTGCGGGGTTCTCCTTACGACGGTACTTTCCGCGCTTTGTCTTCACCGTCACCTCGCCCAGTTGTTTTGAGTCGCTCTCCAGACGCACTACTAAGTGGTTTGGTGTAGAAGCTTCAACACGTACCTTTTTATTCTTATAGCCAATAGCCGAGAACGTCAACGTCCATCCCTGGTGGCGCTCTATGGTAAAGCGTCCAGCGTGGTTGCTGGCGATAGAGATATGATGACCACGATAGGCAAGACTGGCAAAGGGGATGCTGTCACCTGTGAGAGCATCGACTATCTGTCCCGTGATGTTCTGTGCATTGACAAGAACAGCTGTCAGAAGGGCTATATATAAGCAAAAGAGTCTTTTCATCTACAATAGTTCTTTCAAATTTGTTATTACTCTGTCGGCACTTATGCCTGTTGTATTTATGTTGTCCCAGGGCTCGCCACTAATCTGTATGGTGTAAAGTCCCAGTTCTTTAGCTGGTTGAATGTCGTTTTTCATACTGTCACCGACGACAGTTATTTGAGAATTTAGAATTGACAATTGACAATTATGATTACATTCAGACCCTTGACCATTGAACCTTGAACTTTGGGTCTTATAATTACATTCTAATTCTGTCAGCGCTAGACGATAGATGGCAGGGTCGGGTTTACGGACACCTACGGCAGCCGACTCAACAACGACGGTGAAGAGGTCATCGAGGTGGAACTCGCTGAGCACCGTCCTAAGATTGCCGTAGAAGTTGCTGACGAGTGCCAGCGTGGCTGTCTCGCGTAGTTTCAAGAGTACCTCACGACTTGCCGCCGTCTGTTTCTGTGTCAGCGCGTAGAGGTCGTCGAGCACCTTTGTGAGTCCCTCGTTTATCCCGAGGTGTTCCATTTCTATCTGGAGCTTCGTATGCAACGTCTCACGGAAGGTGAAAGAAGGTTTTATTATCGGTTCGCTGCCGAGTTTTCGTTCTGCAAAGACGTATGCCTCACGGAACTGCTCCTCGCCGACGGAGATGCCGGCGCGCTCGTAAGCGTGCCATATAACCCTACCCCAGTGGTCTCCACCAGTATCGAGGGTGCCTCCGTAGTCGAATATATACGTCTTATGCATTTTCTATCATCTTAGTCATTTTAGCGCAGAGTCTTTCGTGTCTGTGGTGCATGTAGATATACAGGCTGTGAAGTACCACCATCTCAAATATAAGGAATGCCCAAGGGATGTTGAGCAGTACTGAGATATAAAGACTTATGGCGCGAGTATTGAATGTCAGAATATTCGTCATAGGCATCAGGGGACGGGAGCCTGCGAGGAAGTGAGAAGTGAGAAATGAGAAGTGAGAATTATGAATACTCTTAGACCCCTGAACATTGAACGTTGAACCTTGAACCATCTCTGGAAGTTCCTTCACCCGCTTAAAGAACTCCTGAAAGCGAGGGGTGCGGCGCTCCTGACTGCGACAGTAGTTGGAGTAGCTGTAGTAGAACAAGCGGTCGAACCACTTGTCCTTGGGCAGGCTGTCGTAGATGGCACGCTGCTGTGCGTAGCTATCAAGTTCGGAGCCCTGCTCACCCTTCAGGAAGAAGAGGTGTATCTGGCGGTAGTAGTCGGCAAGGGAGCACTGCGGCGAGTGACACAGGAAGCCTACCACGACGCTGAGAATCCAGATGCGTATGCCCCAGGGCTCATCGGTATAGGGTATGGGCTGCGACTGGAGTCTGAGACACAGGGCGACATATATAAACACGAACCACACGTTCTCGGCAAAGCCGTCGAGGGCACGTCCCAACAGCGTGCGGTTGTCGGTAAGCCGCGCCAGCTGTCCGTCGGCGGAGTCGCAGAAGTTAGCAAACATAAGCAGCAGGATGCCTGCGACGTTCAGCGCGAGGTCGTCGAAGTAGAAGAGCACTCCCGCCGCGGCACCTATGACGATAGAGAATATGGTGACGGCGTTGGGCACGATACCCAGACGGCGGCAGAACAGCGCTATCACAAGTCCTACGGGACGCGTAAAGTGTACGTCGAGCCACTCTTCGGTGTCGCTGCTTTTATATGTTGACTGTAACAGTTCTTTGAATTTCATTGTCTTTGGTTTTTATCAAGTTCCGCAATATGCTCCGCTGCCTCTTCCACGCAAGGCGAGAACGAGGGCCAGTCGTTGAAGTCTATTATGGCGAAGGTGCCGTCGGAACGTACTATGCAGTCGCCACCATACACGTCGATACCGATGATGTCGGCAAGTCGCTCCGCCTCATGGCGCAGGTTGTCCATACCCTCGGGGTAGAAGAACTCGTCGCGGACACCGTAGAACTTCACTTCCTTGCCCTCAACATTTCCTACTATTAGAGGAGCCTCCCCCATCCCTTTCCAAGTAGAGGGGGCTTTCAGTCCTCCGAGTTTTTCTTTCACGAACTCCATTTCGTGTCCCCGGTCGCTCTTTATCCAGTATCCGCTATCCGATTCAAGCGGAGCACAGGGGATGTTGTTCTCACGCATCAGTCTATCGACAGCTATGCGACTGTTACATATCTCCACCGACTCGGGACTGTTGACCACAGGACAGGGAGCTTTTTTCAGTATGTCGAGAGCTCGCTGACTACGTGCCATAGAGAATATTAATGTAGGGTGTGCCGTCATCGACAGTTCCCTTTCCTCTACTATTGTTGTTTTGTAGCCTCGCAACTCCAGATTCTTCGCTACCGTCTTGAGTATTCTCAGGTCTTTATCCTCGGAGCCAGGCGAGAACTCGGCGTCGCGCTTCACGAGCATGGCATCAAGACCTAATAGCTCGCCAGCCTTTACGATGTCGCCGGCATGATCCACATCGACAACCTTTCCCAGTTTATGGGCACGCAGACGGAAGCCATCGGTAATGAGTGCCCGTTGGAAGTTGCGCATCCTGCTCTCACCGCGTTCCACACAGCGGCGAAGTGTGTCGAGAGCCTTTGAGGGCAGTCCGTAGATGCCTGCAGAGATTAGCGGCTGACGATTGGGCTCATCGTGGAACCCGCGGATATTCATCATGTTGTCGGTTTCCACGTATAGCGGACTCTCGTCATCAACGTAGTCGGTGACAGCCATAACGCCTTCACCGTCACGTACTGAACGCACCTCATCGACATAACGGCGGAACTCGTCCTCGCTGAAGACAGTATCTACGGTAGTGAGGATGAAGGGCGCTCCCTCGAGGAACTGACTAATCTCAAAGAGGCTGTGCATAGAACTCGGCGTACTCTTGACGATGAAGCGCAAGGGGACAGGACGACCGTTAAGACCGTCGCGCTGCAAGTCCACAAGATGACCTGCCACCTGCGCAGTCCTGTCATTACAGATGACAACAATCTCCTCAGCACCGTTGTCCATAAAAATACGGATAAGACGGTCTATGAGCAGTTCGTTGCCAAGTTGCACAAGTGGTTTTGGTTTCTCTATCCCTTCGCTTGCTAAACGGCTTCCTTCACCCGCCGCTATTACTGCGTACCTCATTACTAATCTACCTTTGAGGGTGCAAAGTTAGCATTTTTTTTTATTTTTCTTGTCAGTATGTTTATTTTTTTCTACTTTTGCATTCAAGTTATAACATTTAACTATAAGACTGTATGAAAAATATTGATTGGGCAAACCTCTCTTTCGGTTATATGAAAACCGACTACAATGTACGTTGTTATTATCGTGATGGCAAATGGGGCGAAGTGGAAGTATGCTCCGACGAATACCTGAAACTGCATATGGCTGCAACTTCGTTGCACTATGGTCAGGAGGCTTTCGAAGGACTCAAGGCTTACCGCTGTCCCGACGGCAAGGTGCGCGTGTTCCGTGTTGACGAGAATGCAGCACGTCTGCAGAGCACCTGTCGCGGAATCCTCATGCCTGAGGTTCCTACGGAACTATTCATTGATATGGTAAAGAAGGTTGTGCGCCTCAACCAGGAATATATCCCGACATACGAGAGTGGTGCTACACTTTATATCCGTCCGCTGCTCATAGGTACCAGCGCACAGGTTGGTGTACATCCTGCTAAGGAGTACTGCTTCCTTATCTTCGTAACTCCTGTAGGACCATACTTCAAAGGTGGTTTCTCTTCTAATCCTTACGTCATCATTCGAGACTACGACCGTTCGGCACCTCTCGGAACAGGTAAGTACAAGGTGGGCGGAAACTACGCTGCATCGCTGTTTGCCAACAACCTTGCACACGAGAAGGGCTACGCCTGCGAGTTCTATCTTGACGCTAAGGAGAAGAAATATATTGACGAGTGTGGTGCTGCCAACTTCTTCGGCATCAAGGACAACACCTACGTCACACCGAAATCTACCTCTATCCTACCCTCTATCACTAACAAGTCGTTAATGCAGGTAGCCGAGGACCTCGGAATGAAGGTGGAGCGTCGTCCTATCCCCGAGGAAGAGTTGGAGACATTCGAGGAGGCAGGAGCTTGCGGAACAGCAGCTGTCATCAGTCCTATATCGTACATCGACGACCTCGACACAGGCAAGCGCTATTCGTTTGGCGAGAAGCCGGGACCCATCTCAAAGAAACTGTTCGACACCCTGCGTGGCATCCAGTACGGCGAGATTGAGGACAAGCACGGATGGACAACCGTAGTAATAGAGTAAAATCCAAATTCTAATCACAAAAACGTATTATTATGGAAAAAGCAGATCTTAAAGTAGTAGCAACCATTCAGGAGGCTATCCAGATTAGTTTGAAGAATCTCCCGTCACTCATCGGAGTAGCGTTGTTGTACATCCTGACGATATGGATTCCTTACATCAACGTGGGAACAACCATCGCTATGCAGAGTATTCCTGGTAAGCTGGCATCGGGAAAGGTTATCTCACCGCTGTTCATCTTCGACGAGAAGTACCGTCGCGACTTCAGCGCCTTCTTCTTGGTTGTAGCTTTCATACATCTGGCAGTCTTTGCAGGATTCTTCTTTATGATTATTCCTGCTATCGTCATCAACATCGCTATGTCGTTAGCTATCTACATCCTTGTTGATTTCGACAAGTCGCCGACAGACGCTATGAAGCTGAGTAATCAGGCTACTTACGGATATAAGTGGACCATCTTCGGCATCAGTCTTGTAATGTTTGTATTAGTAGTTATCCTCTTTTTTATTTCTGCTCTTCTGGGTCACATTGCAGACATCATCGAGACTATCCTCGACATCGCTATCATCGTTTGCATCATACCATTCTTCCTTGGCGCCGACGCAGTTATCTATCGCGAGCTCTACCTGAAGCGCTTTGCTAAAGAGACTCTCGAAGAAGAAGAGGTAGTTGTTGTAGTAGAAGAATAATTAATAGTAAATAGCAAATAAAGAGAGCGGGGATTATTCCTCGCTCTCTTCGTTTCCTTTATTTCGTAGTTTTCTGAGAATCATGTTAAAGCCCTCATAACAAATCAGCACGAGGACTGTTGTCATTGCTGCCAGCCAATACATTCCTACACCACACGCCAGACCTATCGCTGCCGTTACCCACAAGCCTGCTGCTGTGGTCAGTCCCTTCACCATATTCTTCTGGAAGATTATCGTTCCGGCACCAATGAAACCGATACCCGTCACCACCTGAGCAGCAATACGGGCGGGGTCCATACGTAGCGTCATCTGGTCCTTCGCCAAGTCGTCGAACCCGTGTACCGAGACTATCATAAACAGGGCACTACCCAACGCCACGAGGAAGTGGGTGCGGAAACCTGCCGCCTTCGTTCTGTACTCTCTGTCAAGACCGATGATAGCACCCAAAACGGCAGCTATCAATAAGCGTATCATGTATTCTGTAGGCATAGTTGTAAACGTTTTGTTTGCAAAAGTACAAGTATTTTCGTATATTTGCAAACAAATTCCATGATATGAAGATAAAAATTCTATTTGTATGCTTGGGAAACATCTGTCGTTCACCCGCTGCCGACGGTGTTATGAAGCACCTCGTTTCAAACCTCGATTCCCAGAGTCACGAATTCTTCATCGACTCTGCAGGTATCGGTTCCTGGCACGAAGGTCAGCTGCCCGACCGCCGTATGCGGGAGTGTGGAGCACGCAGAGGGTATAACTTCGACCACAGGGCGCGTCAGGTGAAGTCTGCCGACTTCGACCGCTTCGACTATATCATAGGAATGGACGAGGAGAATATCTACGACCTTCGTCGCATAGCGCCCTCACACGAGGCAGCGAAGAAGATTCTCTGTCTTGCCGACTATCTTGAGCGCCACCCGGGACAAGCAACAGTGCCCGACCCTTATTATGGTCAGGCACGCGATTTTGAGTTTGCCCTCGACCTCATCGAGGATGCTTGTCAAGGGTTACTTAATCATTTACTTCTTTCCAAACCGCTGCGTTTGGGTCGATGATAAGAGCGGTAATTGTCAAGTTCTATCTCTACGTCAGGCTCTTCCAACGTGCCGCTCTGAGGTAGGTGGAACCGCATGTAGCGTATGTTCAGTCCTCTGTCGAGCCACATCTGCTCGTAGTACGTCTGTATGCGTCGCACCTGTTCCGTAGCCTCCTGCACCTTCGCGTCGTTATATAGGTCTTCCGTCTGCACCTCTACAGGCAGTTGGTTGTTCTCCACCATGTATTTAGTATATGTAAAGAGGAAGTTAGAGTCCGTCTTCAGGTGTATCGTGCCGCCGTCAACGAGGAACCGTCTGTAGCGTTCCATGAAGAATGTCGATGTCAGTCGTTTTCTCGGGTTCTTCATCTGTGGGTCGCTGAAGGTGAGCCATATCTCCTGCACCTCGTCCTTGTCGAAGAAACGGTCTATTATCTCTATGTTTGTGCGAAGGAATGCAACGTTCTTTATCCCCTCCTTTATAGCTTGTGTGGCACCCGTCCACATTCGTGCACCCTTAATATCTACTCCGATGAAGTTCATGTCGGGATGCTGTTTCGCCAGCCCCACAGCATATTCACCCTTGCCGCAGCCTAACTCCAGCACTATAGGATTATCGTTGTGGAAGAACTGCTCCCTCCAGTGTCCCTTCATCTCGAACGGCACCTGCTCTATTACCGAGAACGGATACTGAAACACATTCTCATAACTCTCCATATCGGCGAACTTCGCCAGCTTTCCTTTTCCCATCTTATACTTCTTTCACCCTTTTATTCTTTTGTGCAAAGGTAACTAAAAAGTAGATACACTTCCAAATAATTATAGTAGAAAAATGCTTCGACCGAACCAAATCGCCACAAATCACCGAACAAAATCGCCACAAATCACCGAACAAAATCACCACAAATCACCGAACAAAATCACCACAAATCACCGAAAAGTTTGTAAAATATTTGCATAATTGGGTGAAAACCAATATCTTTGCACCCAAAATAACAATGATATGGCAGAATACAAACAACGAATAGCAGACAGGCTTCTTGGACGTAAGGTCCTCGGAAAAGGTGCAGTACTCATAGAAGGTCCCAAATGGTGTGGTAAAACAACCACAGCAAAGCAAATAGCTAAAAGCGTACTTGACTTAGGCGACACTACGATACTGAAACAAAGCTCTCAAATGATAGAGATAAGTCCTAAATCTCTGTTAGATGGAGCGACACCCCGTTTGATTGACGAATGGCAGGCGTTGCCTCCTATCTGGGATTCTATTCGCAGCGAGGTGGACAGGCGTGGAGAGCCGTCGCAATTTATCCTCACCGGGTCATCCGTACTTCCCGATGCTGATAAAACTATTCATAGTGGTACAGGACGATTTGCACATATCATGATGAGACCTATGAGCCTGTTTGAATCAGGCGAATCCACTGGTACAATTAGCCTAAATGATTTATTCGATGGTAAGACACCAGAAGTTCAACAATGTGAGTTAAAGATTGAAGACATAGCATATCTTACCTGTCGAGGAGGATGGCCTTGGGCAACACTTATATCTAAGGAAGTAGCTCTCGACCAGGCATTCGATTATGTTGACTCTGTGACGAAACGAGATATACAACGTGTAGATAATGTGAGGAGAAACCCCGAACGGGCAAAACTGCTTCTACGTTCGTATGCAAGAAATATCTCACAGCAAGTTTCATACGCGACCATCCGTAAAGATATGATAGCCAACGATGCCAGCACTTTGGACGAAGATACCGTAGCAGATTATATCAAGGCATTAAAGAAACTGTTTGTGATAGAAGACCTTGCCGCTTGGAATCCGAATTTGCGCAGCAAAGCAGCTATCAGGACAAGCGACACACGCCATTTTGTGGATCCAAGCATCGGAACAGCAGCCTTAGGTCTTGGTCCCAAAGATCTCATAAATGACTTAGACACGTTCGGACTGTTCTTTGAAGATATGGCTGTGCGAGATCTTCGTGTATATGCAGAAGCTCTGGATGGTGAACTTTATCATTACAGAGACAGCGATGGACTGGAATGCGACACAGTCCTTCACCGACGTAACGGCAGTTACGCATTGCTCGAAGTAAAGATGGGTGGTGAGAAACTTATAAACGACGCTGCCTCTAATATGATAGAGCTCGCGAGCAACATTGACACAGACAAAATGCCAGCACCATCATTTATGGCAGTTATTGTGGCTGTAGGACAATATGCATATCAAAGACCTGATGGAGTTTTTGTCATCCCCATAGGTTGTCTTAAGCCATAAGAAGAAACTATACAATGCCACAAGACAATAATTAAAGAGCCACATCGAAGGATGTGGCTCTTTAATTCTAATTTCAAGTATCTTATTCCTCCTCATCCCAAAGTGATGGAGAAGAGATAGTCGATTGTTTTGCATCATTATAATCTCCGGAAGCATTCTGTGTTGCAGATGTACCGAATAACTGTAGTGTTGTTGCAGCTATCATTGACTGCATCTCTACCTTATGAAGTTCTGTATTTGGCTTAATATATCTTTTCATTGTCGTTGTCCTCCTTTTATTTTCTAATAACTTTTTTACCGTTAATTATCACAATTCCCTTATAATCAGCACCTACACGCTGACCACTGAGGTTATAAGCTTCACCATTAACCGTGAACCCTGAACCCTGAACCGACTTTATTCCGTCAGTTTCTTCGCCTTGCTCTTCGTCATTGAATACGATAGTAAGTGGTTTTGCACCTGGGGCATCTACATTGTATGTTGTGCTAAGGTATGCACGATTAGCTTTGAGGTAGCCATCATTAGCCTTATTGAACTGACCCTGCTGCAGGATGTAGTTATACTTGCCGCCAGTAGTCCACTCTACCAGAGTACGCACCAGTACACCCACCATCTCGTTATCACCAACTGCACCAGCAGAAGTCATTACTGGAATATTGTATGTTCCTGGAGTTTCACAATAAAGAATAACTCCCTCGCCTGATGGAACATTATCTATCTTCGTCAGTTTTACCTCATTTTTGTCAACTTTTGCTGTATATGCCTTAACATCTGTTGTGCTGAAGTCTAGCGCATAAGAAGAGCAGTATGATGCATAGCCAGAAGTACCAATTGTTACAGGAACATTAGCCACCTCTGTAGTAAGATTTTCGCCAGCGATCAACATAGCTGCGGCGTTCTTAACAAGTGTAATTGCATTTGGTGTATAATAGCTCCAGCAGTCACAAGAAAGGCCTAAACCGAAGTACTTCTTTGTTGCTGAATAGTGCATTACCGCCTTAGCGTCATTGTTATTATCTATATTACCCATAATAACGTTGTCTGCAGGCTTATTCTTACCGTTAAATTCTACTGTCTGCACAACATTCTTCTGACCTTCAGAGTTATATCGTCCTGTTGAAAGTTTTATGGTTCCGTCATTTTCGAATGTAATTCCATCTAAAAGTTTATATAGATTAGATTTAGGAGTAAAGCCATAAACTGTCTCTGAGGGATTAGCTGGAGTTCCCCATCCCCAACGGGTTTGACTTCCGCCATAATTATATACTTTAAGACCTATCATAGGTACTGTTCCATCCAGAAGATTTACCATACCGTTAGAAAGGTTATTATTTCCCTGCATAGCCTCTGTACAAACAATAAGGTCTGCATTCTTCCAATCATTCTTAGGAGCACTAGTTCCACCATCACACTCAACGACATTATAAATAGATTGTAATGCTATAACCATGGGGTCTGTTGCAAAAGCATAACTTGCCACACCATATCCTTTAGTATATACCCAAGCAATATACTTCTTCTCACCATCGAAAGTATTAGTTACATTCTCGTCTGCGACGCCTGAATCAACATAGCTAGACTTTACAGACTTTGCATAGTAGTGAGTTGTAGTTGTAGCGTAAGTTACGTAAGGGGATGTTTGAGTCGTATAAGTCTCACCATCTGTAGATACTTTCAACGTTTCACCCTCCTTATTAGTGATTGTCACCTTATAGCCTTTATGTTCAAAGTTGAAAGTATTATCTACTGCAATTGTTGGAGTAGTACAAGTTGGAGTGGCTGCATTAACCTCAATACGGCTTAAATAGATGTTTGAAGCAATTCCAGAAGACCACCATACAATATATTTTCCTTCTTCAACTGATGATGAAAAAGTGTATTCATTTTCACCTGCATTACCATTCTTAATCACAGATACTGCAACAGACTGTGCATCTTTTGTTGACGGAAAAGAACCTAATGTACCATTTGTACAATCCGTATAATAACTTTCTGATACTGAAGCGAGGTAAATAGTACCTGATTTTGCACTTGTTTGTTGATTATTTAATATTATGGTTATGGTTGAATTCTGATTTACAGCAAAAACAGCTGCAATACTACCGCTTCCTGTAGCCAGACCATAAGTCTGATTAGGTGTAAATGTGCTACCTCTTCTTCCAACATAAGCACCATTAAGAGCAGTACAACCATTGTTGGCAATAGCGCTTCCAGTATAGCCCGTTAGATCATACGTTTGGGTTGGATCTCCCCACGCCCCACTACACACAGTTAGTAGTAGCGTAAATAAAGTTAATAATTTTTTCATGTTTTGTTTTGTTTTAAAATTAGTTGTTTAAATTATTATGTTATGTTATATCGTTTTTCTCTTTGGCATAGCTGCCTTACATATATAGTATATGCTACACTCCCTACACTCCCTGCACTGAGAGTTTCGTATTATCCTGTTGTTCAGGATATTGCGTCGTTGCAACCCTATGTGCCATCCTACACCTACCATACACCTACCCTACACCTAAGGTTTTGTCCCAGATTCTGTTTCCCCTTTTGGGACTTTTTGTCCGGATGCTCCGGACTATGTGTCCGGCTACTCCGTGGTTTATGTCCGACAACTCCGGACTAACTGTCCGACTGCTTCGTGGTTATTGTCCGCTTACTTCGTGGTAAATTCAAAGTATTGGATTTCACCTTACCACTTGGTGTAGCTTCGGTGTAGCTTCGGTGTAGGGTTTAACCCCTTTGTTGCCATCTGCCAACACACTGAGCTATAAGCACTTACACCCTTTTAAGTGCTGTCGGTGTAGGGAGTGCAGGTATTTTTGTTTGTTTAAATTAGTTATTTGAATTATTATGTTCTAAATATGTTCTTTACAGGCACCTTAACTAAAAGGTACGCGCGAGAGGGCTGCTCTAAAGTATAGAGTAGCACAAATACTTCCAGTTTATGTAACTGAATGAATTGTCATTTCTTAAAGTTCGCCACGTAGGGGTGGTTCGTTTGTTTTAATTAGTTTTTTTTCCTTATTAAGTACAGACATCTCTGTTTCGGGGGACAAAGGTACGAATAAGCGAGGAGAATACAAAATAAATTCTGATTTATTTTTATTCTTGAGCGAGAGTACCTTATTCAAAGGTACGAATAAGCGAGGACAAAACCAAAAAATATTTGTTTTTTTTAATGCTATGAGTTTGAGCCTTGAGAATTTTTTTCTTAAAGGTTCAAAAATTATAGCATGTGAAGAAGTGATTCTTCGTTTTGTCGAGCGAAAGTACCTTCGACGAAGTCAGAGGTACAAAAATTTTGATTAAGTGAGAAGAAAATGAATGAATTTATTTTCTCGAACGTGAAAAACCAGGAAAAATGGTGTAAAAGTAGGCTTGTTACGAGTTCAGCATCAAAGAAGTTTATACCAAAAGTAGGCTACTTTTGGGGTAAAAGTAGCCTACTTATAGGTGCGAGTAAGCGGTTGTTTGTTTACTTAACCATTATTTTCTTGCCGTTAATGATGTAAACACCTTTTGTAGCTTTGTTGACACGCTGACCAGCGATGTTGTAGATAACCTGCTCGCCGCGCTCCATAGCTGCGTTGATAGCTTTGATGCTGGTAGCAGTTCCTGCAACCTGCTTAGGCTCGCCGAAGCCACCGCGCTTGTTAGCGGCACGTACTGTCAGCATTTCAGTCTCAGCATTGATTTCAATGTTGTATGTGAAATCCTTTGTTATAGCTACGAACTTACCGTCCTTCTCAATGAGGTAAGCTATAGCACCGTTGTCGGCAGGAGTGATGGTTACAACACCATTCTTGTACTCTGCGTTAGGAGCCTCGAGCTGTGTAGCCTCTTCCTTTGCTGTAGTAGCCCATTCGCCAAGAACGTAGTCTATGGTGTATGTACCAGCCTGCTCAGCGTTGAGGATAGTGTTAAGCTCAGTGTTTTCCTTCTGGAAGGTAACGACGTTAGATTCAGGAGTGATGTTCTGACCTTCTGCGTTCTTTGTACCGTACTCACCAGCAATGCTGTAGTCGCAGTTGATACCCTTGAGGTTCCAACGTGTTGACTCCAACTTACCTGGTTCGAGCAGTGTGGTGTTAAGATAGATGCAGACAGGATGGTTACTCCAAGCACGTCCGAGGTTGTACTTGTCGGCATTGTTCTCTACAACGCAGTTGTTGAATACGTACAGCTCAGAGTTAGCCGAGATAGTAGCGCTGCTACGCTTCTCGTTGACAATCTTCATGCCCTCGAAGAATACACGTCCGTCGCCGCAGAGGTAGTCCACAGTTCCGTGCATCTCGCCACCTTCGAAGTAGAAGAGACCTCCAGTCTTATGAGAATAGTATGTATCCTGGTAAGACAAGTGACGAACGTTCTTGTTGATAGTCTTTGTACCCTTATCGTGGAGTGTTGGTGCACGACCAGCGCTACCAGCTCCGTAGTAGTCGAGGTCGTTCTGCAGAGTCAGATCCTGCATGTACAGACCGGTACTTGTGTTGAGGAAGAGGTCAGCGCTTCCGAGTCCTTCCACCTCTACTGGAGGAGCGTTTCTGATTACGACCTTATCCATAGACTGTCCAATCATAGAAACGTTAGTACCGCTGATGCCGGTAAGTGTTGACTCGCCGAAGTCGTATGTGCCGTTCTGCAGGAATATCTTGCTATCTGGCTCTGTAGCAGCAGCGTTCAGGGCGAGTACGAGGCTTGCACCGTCGTTTACTGGAACGATGTAGTAACCTGTTGTCTCATCCTTCTCCATGAAGTCGGTTACGTTGTAAACAGCCACCTTATGCAGGTATGTCTGATTAGCGAAGGTGAATGTCAGATCACCGTCAGAACCTATATAGTTGACAGACGTTGTAGCACCGTCAGTCTCTGCCTTAGCAGGTATTGCATCACTAATGACAGCTTCCATTGGGTCAAATGCAGTGATAGTAGTACCATTACCATACTGACAGAGGGTCAGAACAACCTGTGCCTTGCCAGAAGCCTTAACCGTGAAGCTGCTGCCTGCTGGGAAGTTCCAGCCGTGATTGTTGTAGTATGCAGCACCTTCGCTGACGCTGAAGTTCTCATGATCCTCAGGATAGAATGTTTGCTGTGTGAGATCGTAGGTCTGGATGCTACCCGTTGTAGGAGCGTCCTCGATAGGTGTTACGCTGGCATTAACGCTAACGTCGCCATTTACGATATCAGTAGGCTTAACCTTAATCTTACTTGCATATACCCATCCACGGAACTTCTCGCCCTCGGGAATGGTGAGGTCTGCCTCAGTGAAAGGAATCTCGCCGACGGGGTCGCCCTCATAAACAGTCTTGGTACCCAACTTATTGCCGTTCTGGTCCTTATAGGTAATAACAGCCTCGCTAACTTCTGTAGCCTCAGCCTTGAAGTAAGGCAGATACTGAATATTGTCGAATGTCAGCGTTGTGGCCTCACCTATATAAATATATGTATAGACAGAACCGTCTTCGTGATAACATTTATCAGTCTTTGGATTCAGTGTAGCAATAACTTGACCATTACCATCCTTAACATTGAAAGTTCTGCTGGTATATTGGCAACCACCGATGCTGAACCTCACTGTTCCGTCAACAGGAACAACGACGGTAGCATCGCGGTAACCGTGATTGTCGCTATTGTAAGTACCGCTGAAGGTTACACCTGCAGGCAGAGAAGAGGGATTGAATTCACTGGGAAGAGCATGAAGATCCATCTCGAAGTCAACGAACGTACGGGGAACAGTCTCCTTGAACTGTACCTTGACGAGCACACCCTCTGAGCCTGTCTTGCGGTCAATGTAAATACCTGTAACGTCAGCTCCCAGCTCGACAACAGCCTTACCAGGACTCTCGCTGACAGCAGCGGTAGTAATGAGGTCGCCCTTAGTAGCAGTCTTACCATCACCATTCAGTGTTCCTTTGCTGATGTTCAACTCGTAACCGTCTGCCTTCTTGCGGTCACCGAAGACCAGCGTCAACTTACCAGCTACGGCAGGTTTCTCGAAATATGCCCAGCCGGAACTGTTCAGTTTGATACCCTTCAAACCGTTGTTGGTGCCTGCAGCATCGTTGACGGCAGATGCATAATACATGCCGTTGTCGGGATTAGCGGAAGGTGCCTTCTCGGTGTAGTCCCACAAACGGTCGTTTTCACCAGCCTGCGCTATGCCTCCGAACAGCATGACGAGCACGCTGAGCAGTAAAAAACGTAGATTTTTGTTTTTCATAACTGTAAATTTTTTAATGAGAGTAATTAATATTATTGTTGTTAAGTAGTATTTGCCCGCAAAGGTACGAAGAAGAAAATAAAACACCAAAGAAAAGTCAAAAAAATTAGATAGTGAATATTACCTTCATTGCGATGTTGCGCCCCATATTATAGATGCCCCCTTCTTTCAGTCGGCTGAGGTGATTCTGATAAGCCCTGTTGAACAGGTTGTTGACAGAGAGGTGTAGTGAGGCGAAACGCTTGCCGTGAATGAGGAAGTCCGTTCCTGTCACCACGTTGAAGAGCGTGTATGACGGCGTTGGCGTCTCGGTGTTGTTAAGACGATAGACGTTGTTTTGCTTCAGGTAACACTCCATCTGCACCTCAGCGAAGAGGTTCTTAATCCACGTACAGCTGCCTTTGATGTCGTAGTGAATGGTTGACATCCATCGTGGAGCCGGCGTAAAGGGCAGGTATTTCGTCTCTTCGGGCTGGTGCATCTGCACGCTGTTGACGTAAGAGAAGGAGTTCTCCCAATGAAGGTGGTGAACGGGGTGCAGTATCACCGTTGCCTCGCCACCGAGTATGCGTGCATCGCCCTGAGTGAAACGGAATATCGACGTTCCTTCGGCAGACACTTCGCCGGTCTTCTCGGCGAAGATGTAGTTGGTTATGCGGTTGGCAAAGAGCGACAGCTTTGCGGAGAAATACTCCGAGGAGAAGTCGAGTCCGAGATCGCCCTGCCAGCTGTATTCCGGCTTCAGGTCGGCATTACCCACCTCGTAGCGGAACGTTCCCTCGTGTTCTCCGTCGCTACCCAGCTCACTCATGTTCGGAGCACGGAAGCCTCGCGCTATGTTCAGTCGGAGGTCGAGGTTCGGGGTGATATTCCATATAGCGCCTATGCTTCCCGTAACGGCGTAAAAGCTGCGCTTACTGGTAGGCGACGGCTGTTGAGCTGTGGTGTTTATGGGTTCCCAGTTTACGTGACGGTGGTCGAAACGCAGTCCGCCGCTAACGTGAACGGGTCCGAACGACTCGCTGGCGGTGGAGAATATGCCTAAGTCTATGAGGTGATATGCCGGAATGAGCGCCTCGACACCTTTGTTCTTCGACTGTTGCCACATACCGTTGGTTCCCACGTTGAGTTTCCAACTGAAAGGGAAGACGTAGCGCACATCGTAGTTTATGGTGTGGAGCATGAAGTCGAGTCCCACCTGGTTCTCCTCGTACTCCTGACGACGGTTATGCTGGTAGCCCACGATAGCCTTCAGCACCCCGTCGCCGACGTAGAACATATTGTCTGTCACCACCTTATAATGATTAATCTTCTGGAACGGGTCCTCGTCGGGCGCCTCGATGATTCCCGGACGTTGGTGGAAGTAGCTCATCTTGAGCAGCGAGTGTCCCCAGCGCTCCTTCATGCCGAGCATTCCCTTCAAGGCACGTTCGCGGAACTGCGAGTTGTGTACTCTTCCGTTGACGGGGTTACGAAACTCTCCAGCCCAGCGTTGTGTCCAGCGCCAGTTCCACACGAAGCCCTTCTTGTTGCCCTGCGTATTGGCAGAATAGGCAAAGAGATGACTGTTGGTCTGGTATTCCGTCGATGCCGACGCACTCACCTCGCCCTCCGTCATCAGCGGTGCGTCGTGAAGGAGTATCACTCCCGCCATAGCGTCGGAGCCGTACATCAGCGATGCAGGACCTTTCATTATCTCTACGGAGTGAACCGCCTCGCCATCGACTTCTATGCCGTGTTCGTCGCCCCACTGTTGTCCTTCCTGTCGGATGCCGTCGTTGACTACGAGCACCCTGTTATATCCCAAGCCGCGGATGACGGGTTTCGAGATGCCGCAACCCGTTGTTATCTGCGACATTCCAGGCTGATGACTTATCGCGTCGATGATGTTTGTCGATGAATGACTCTGCAGCTCCTCAGGCGAGATAACTGCCACAGGAGCAGGGAGTTGGCTAATACGTGTAGAGCCCGTAAGTCCTGTTACCACAACTTCGCTGAGGTGAACACACGAGTCTTCCACAAATGTATTATTCTGGGCTTTCGCCGGAGTTGAAAAGAGGGTTGTTACGAGTAGTAGAACAAAAAACATTTATTTTACTTCTTTGTATGTACTATAATCACTCCGTTAGCTCCGCGTGAGCCATAGATTGTTGCGTCTTTGAGTACCTCAACATAATCTACGTCGTAGAGATTGACGAAGTCGAGAGAGTCAACAACGACGCCGTCAATGATAAACAACGGAGTAGTAGGACCCGTGAGGGTATTTCTTCCGCGTATCATAACATCCGCGCCACCAAAATTGTCGGCTTCTATAATCAGTCCGGGAATCCTTCCCTGAAGAGCAGTCCACAGATTATTCTGTCCTGAGCGGCGCAACTCGTCGCCAGAGATAGCGTTGCTGACGCCAGTAAACTCGCGGCGTTTCACAAATCCGTAGCCTATATCTACCAGTTCCTGGTCCTCCACAGCCTTGTAGTTAGGCTGGTCGGCAAGCCATATCCTTATACTTCTTCGTCCTTCAACAGGAATGTCGTAGTTAAGTTTCTTCATCCTAAGGTGCAAAGTGTCAGTAGGTCCCACGTTAGTAAGTCCGAAGCGTCCTTTCCTGTCGCTGTAGGTGTAGAGCTTTGCACTCTTCACATACACCTTCACGTTCTTCACAGGCTCACCAGCCTGGTCACATACTATGCCGTTGAAGGGCACACCCTGTGGTTCATCGGCATTCTGAGCGCTTGCCGTCATCGCTATCGCAGACACAGCAAAAAGTAGCATAAAATTCTTAACTTTCATAATTTTAAAGTTTTATGTTGCTTTATCGGCAGCAAAGGTAAGAAAAAAATAATAATTCCTGACATATTATTCATATTTTTTTAGTACTTTTGCACACCAAATGATAGTTTGTATAGCTGAGAAACCCAGTGTGGCACGCGACATAGCCCGCATTATTGGTGCCAACACGCAACATCAAGGGTATATGGAGGGCAACGGTTATCAGGTGACGTGGACATTCGGTCATCTCTGTACTCTGAAGGAGCCCCACGACTACACACCTATGTGGAAGACGTGGAGCCTGTCTGCGCTGCCTATGATTCCCCAGCGCTTCGGAATAAAACTCATCGAGCAGGACAGCATAAAGAAACAGTTCGCCATAATAGAGAAACTGATGCAGGCCGCCGACGGCATAGTAAACTGCGGTGACGCCGGACAGGAGGGTGAACTGATACAACGATGGGTTATGCAGAAGGCACAGGCTAAGTGTCCTGTGAAGCGTCTGTGGATATCGTCGATGACGGACGAAGCCATCCGCGAGGGTTTCCAACAGCTTAAAGACCAGCAGGACTACCAGCCGCTCTATATGGCGGGACTGAGCAGAGCTATCGGCGACTGGCTCCTCGGAATGAATGCCACACGTCTATATACCTTAAAATATGGACAGAACAGACAGGTGCTCTCCATAGGTCGTGTGCAGACTCCAACGCTGGCACTCATCGTCAACAGACAGAAGGAGATAGACAACTTCAAGCCGGAGCCCTACTGGGTGCTGGCAACAGTATATCGTGATACTACCTTCACGGCAACAAGCGGAAAATTCACGTCGAAGGAGGAGGGCGAGAAAGCATTCAAGACCATCGACGGAAAGCCTATAGTTATTACTAAGGTGGAGAAGAAGGAGGGCAAGGAGTCGCCAAAGCCGCTCTACGACCTCACCTCGCTGCAGGTAGATTGCAACAGGAAGTACGGACTCAGTGCCGAGCAGACGCTGAACCTCATACAGAGTCTCTACGAACATAAGTTGACTACCTACCCTCGTGTGGATACGCAGTTCCTTCCCGACGACGTGTATCCTAAGTGTCCGCAGACCATGAACGGACTCTTCCAGACGAAGTTTGCCGGTAAGGCACCCTACGCAGAGCTGGTGCGAAAACTTGGCGGCAAGCCGTTGAAGAAGACAAAGAAGATTTTCGATAACTCGAAGGTTACTGACCACCACGCTATCATCCCTACGGGAGTCATTCCCAACGGACTCAGCGACTTGGAATATAAGGTTTACGACCTCATAGCGCGTCGTTTCATCGCCGCCTTCTATCCCGACTGCAAATACTCCACAACAACGGTTCTCGGAGACATCGACGGCATTGAGTTCAAAGCTACAGGAAAGGAAATTCTTGATGCTGGATGGAGAGAGGTATATTTAGAGGAGAGAGAGAACCTTGAAACCCAAGAGGGTGCTGAGGGTGCTGACGAGGAGCGCACTCTGCCTACATTTGTGAAGGGAGAGAGCGGAGAACACAAGCCTACGCTGACGGAGAAGATGACTACTCCTCCACCCTACTACACGGAGGCATCGCTGCTGCGCGCTATGGAGACGGCAGGAAAGTTCGTCGAGGACGAGGAGCTGCGCTCAGCACTCAAAGAGAACGGCATAGGACGTCCTTCGTCGAGAGCGGGAATCATCGAGACTCTCTTCAAACGCAACTACATTCGTCGTGAACGCAAGCGCCTGGTTGCCACAGAGACGGGAATACAACTTATAGACATCATACACGAGGAGCTGCTTAAAAGCTGCGAACTGACGGGTATCTGGGAGAAGAAGCTGCGCGACATAGAGCACAAGAAATACGAACCCGGACAGTTTATCGAGGAACTGAAAGAACAGGTGACACAGATAGTCAACCAGGTGCTTTCGGACACGTCGAACAGACACGTCGCTATCGTCGCAAAGGAAACGAAGAAAAGACGTAAACAATAAAACGACGTTTTTTCAGTTATATAAGGTGTATGAGAAGACATAGCGGAATACTTCTGGCGCTCATAGTGCTGCTACTCACAGGATGTGGTGCAGAACACAGCATGAAAAAAGGTGAGAAATTTCTCGCCATAGGAGAGTATTATGAGGCGTCAAACCACTTCAAACAGGCTTATAGCCGCACCAAAGCCACAGAACGTGAAAAGCGCGGACAGAGGGCGGCGAAGATGGCTTACTGCTACGACCGTATGGGACAGACGCAGAAGGCTATCGCAGCATACCGTAATGTCATAAGATACAAGCAGGACTCCTTGGAGACACACCTCGCCTTCGCACGACTGCTGCTGAAGAACGGCAACTATCGTGAGGCGGAACGCGAATATCAGGGTGTCTTGGACAGCCTCAACAGCGCCCAAAACATTAACCTCTCTAAAGACCCGTCGGACATTATAACACTTGCCCGCAACGGCATCACGGCGGCACGTACAGCACCAACGATAAAGGAACAGGGCTCGCGCTATACTGTCAAGAAGATGGACATCTTCAACTCCCGTCGCTCCGACTTCTCACCAATGCTCTATGGCGACGCCTTCGACCAGCTGTACTTCACCTCGACACGCAACGAGGCTGTGGGTGACGAACTCAGCGGAATAACAGGAACGAAGGCGGGCGACATATTCTACTCGGAGAAGGACGATAAAGGAAAATGGGGAAAGCCAGAGACCATAGAGACGGGACTGAACACCGAGTTCGACGAGGGTGCGTGCTGCTTCTCTACCGACCAGAGAGAGATGTACCTGACACAGTGTGTTACGGACCCTTCATACCCCCGCTACGCCACAATAGCGGTAGCACAACGCTCTGATGCCGCATGGGGAAAAGCGACGAAGATGGAGATAACGAAGGATACCCTTTCGAGCTATGCCCATCCGGCTATCTCGCCCGACGGACAATGGCTCTACTTCGTATCTGATATGCCTGGCGGCAAAGGCGGTCTGGACATCTGGCGCATCCGTCTTACAAGTGCCGGACTGGGAGGAGTAGAGAATGTAGGAGCGCCGATAAACACTCCTGGCGACGAGATGTTCCCAACGTTCCGTCCTAATGGCGACCTGTACTTCTCGTCGGACGGACATCCGGGAATGGGAGGCTTGGATGTCTTCATAGCTACCGTCGGCAGCAACGGAAGATACCAGCTGGAACACCCGGGATACCCGCTGAACTCGCATGGTGACGACTTCGGACTGACCTTCGAGGGTGTTAAAAACAGAGGATTCTTCTCGTCAAACCGCGACAACGGACGCGGCTTCGACCACATCTACAGTTTCGAGAATTCCGAGATAATACAGAGCATCAAGGGCTGGGTATATGAGATGGACGGCTACGAGTTGCCCGCAGCACAGGTTTATCTTGTCGGCGACGACGGCACGAATATGAAACTCAGCGTGAAGGGTGACGGCTCCTTCGAACAGGTCATAAAGCCTAACGTGCACTATGTCATGCTTGCGGCGTGCAAAGGTTTCCTGAACCACAAGGAAGAATTGTACGTAGAGCCCGCCACCGACTCTGAAGAATACACTCTGCAGTTCCCGTTGGCGAGCATCCGCGTGCCTGTACTCATAGATAACATCTTCTACGACTTCGACAAGGCTACGCTGCGTCCCGAATCGACAGCTGCTCTCGACGAGCTGGTAAAGATGCTTCAGGAGAACCCCAACGTGACGATAGAGCTCTCGGCACACTGCGACTATCGCGGTTCCGCATCGTACAACAAGACGCTGTCACAGCATCGTGCACAGGCTGTTGTTGACTACCTCATAGCTCACGGAATAGCTGCCGACCGACTGACACCTGTAGGCTACGGAAAGGAGAAGCCGAAGACTATCCGTAAGAAACTCACCGAGAAATACCCTTGGCTCAAGGAGAACGACGTCCTCAGCGAGGAGTTTATCAAAAAACTCAGCGAGGAACAGCAGGAGATATGCAATCAGTTGAACCGCCGTACGGAGTTCATCGTGCTACGTACTACCTATGGTATGTTCGACGAGAAGGGACAACTGAAAAACCCGCCGAAACCAAAGGAGGTTCCAGCGGGCGATATCGAGGAGGAATATATCTTCGATTAGAGAATCTTTCCGCAGATACGGAAGTTAAGACAAGGCCATACAGAGAACTTGGAGATGATGTCGATAGCCTTACCGACGTCCTTGTCACCCGCCTTGTCCTTCTCGATGTCAATGTCCTTATTACCGCTGAAGGTAACCTTAGGAGTGCTCCAGAACATACATCCGAGTTCTACCTGAACACCTACGCGCTTGTTCATAGGTACAGGACGTCCGAAACCGATACCGAGATAAGGCTTGAAACCGTTAACCTTGACGTTGAACTCGACGTCTCCGTTGGCGTTAGGACCGAGGTCGGTATATTGACCCTGAGTAGCGTAGATTTCCTTGATAGGAGTTGTTGCGCCCGGAATAATTCCTATGTTTGAATTGTACTCCCTGATAGCGGCATTTGCCTGGTTGACAATCTGCAGAGAACCTGCATCTTTGTTATAAACCTTGATAATCTGGCTGCCACCGAAGTATGCACCGACAGTCACGAAGAACGGGAAGCCAGTGCTCTTGAAGGGGAAGATGTCGAAAAGAAGCTTACCGTTAGTAAAGCCGAGCTTCCCCTGAACGGCGTATTCACGCTTAACCTCCTCGGTAACAACGAGTTCTTCTTTTCCGATGTTCGTCAAGACCTGGTTCACCTGATCACGCTTGTTGTTGAAGTTTTGTACATCACCGGCTGCAAGTTTAATGTTTGTGCTGTACTTAATGTTAGGCATAATAGCCATACCTGCACGAATCTGAACATAAGGAGTACACGTAGTAGCTACGTCAAAACCGATAAGACCTGGGGTACCTGTGGTGACACCGACAGAAAGATGGTTAAACAACATCTTGTCGTCTGGGTCCTGAGCACATGCTGTACCTGTTGCGAAAATCGCTGTCAGAGCAATAAGAAACAGTTTTTTCATAATTGTAGTGATTTAGGATTATGGTTATTGTTTAATCTCTTTGTCAGTTCCTTAGGATTTTCAGTTGGTGCAAAGTTAACATTATTTTGCTAAACCTCCAAACTTTTTCGCATAAATTTAGGTTGAAACGTTAAAATTCAGTTAATAAAACATTTCGCGCACGCATACGTGTGATAAATAATGTATCTTTGTAGCCTATAAACAGAATACATGAAAGAATTTGTAATCTCAGAAGTCAAGGCGGAGACCGCGATATTGGTGGGACTTATCACCAAAGAGCAGGACGAAACAAAGACGAATGAATATCTCGACGAACTGGAATTCCTCGCAGACACAGCGGGCGCTGTGACTGTAAAACGCTTTACCCAACGTATGGCGGGACCGAGTCAGGTGACCTACGTGGGAAAAGGAAAACTCGAGGAGATAAGACAATATATCATACGTAAGGAAGACGAAGAGGACCCCGTAGGAATGGTAATCTTCGACGACGAGCTGTCGGCAAAGCAGATACGCAACATCGAGGCGGAACTGAAAGTGAAAATACTCGACCGCACAAGCCTCATCCTCGACATCTTCGCCATGCGTGCACAGACAGCAAATGCGAAGACACAGGTGGAGCTGGCGCAGTACCGCTATATGCTGCCCCGTCTGCAACGTCTGTGGACGCACCTTGAACGACAAGGTGGCGGCTCGGGTTCCGGAGGCGGCAAGGGCTCGGTGGGTCTTCGCGGTCCTGGTGAGACACAGCTGGAGATGGACCGCCGTATCATCCTGCAACGCATAACACTGCTGAAACAGCGACTC
>ODAJ014771697.1_pt1 | contig 33441 bp, 30 predicted proteins | sample 1539241 | NCBI WGS metagenome assembly ODAJ01 (sample SAMN02144231, study PRJEB22623) | gut metagenome | biome: sheep rumen | host: Ovis aries | place: New Zealand
AGGTTAACCTAAAAGGGTATAGTTCAGCATATTACCACCTCTACACGAGGGCTTTTGACCCGTAGATTTCCTGGAATAGAGCGCTATACGAGTACAAATGTAGTGAAATTATTTGAAATGTACAAATAAATACGAAAATATTATAATATTTTATTTAAAAGAAGGGTGAAAGGGATTACTGTTCACCGATGCGGGTGTAGGTGAAGCCGAGGGATTCGAGTTCCTGGCGGTCGTAGATGTTGCGGCCATCGACGACGACATGGCCGGTCATGACCTTCTTGATGACATTCCACGAGGGGAGGCGGAACTGGCGCCACTCGGTCATGAGGGCGAAGACGTCGGCACCATCTGCGGCATCGTACATATTCTTACAATAGATGACGCTGTCGCCTATACGACGCTTGCACTCATCCATAGCGATGGGGTCGAAGACGCGCACGGTGGCACCATCCTTCAGCAGGCGGTCGATGACTACCAGGGCGGGAGCCTCGCGCATATCATCGGTCTCGGGTTTGAAGGACAGTCCGAGAATGGCAATGGTCTTGCCCTTCACACTACCTACAGCCTTGATGATCTTATCGTAAACGATGTGCTTCTGTTTTTCGTTGACACGCTCGACGGCCTCGATGACCTCCATGTGGTAGCCGTTGTCCAGACCGGTGTGTACCAGTGCCTTGACATCCTTGGGGAAGCAGCTGCCGCCATAGCCACAACCTGCATAGAGGAACTTGCTACCAATGCGGGCGTCGGTACCGATGCCCTTGCGGACGCTATCAACGTTAGCCCCTACCCGCTCGCAGAGGTTGGCGATGTCGTTCATGAACGAGATACGCGTGGCGAGCATGGCATTGGCGGCATACTTGGTCATCTCGGCAGAGGGGATGTCCATGAAGATGACGCGGAAGTTGTTGATAAGGAACGGCTTATAGAGGCGGGTCATCACCTCACGGGCCTTCTCGCTCTCGGTGCCTACGACGACACGGTCGGGGGACATGAAGTCCTTGATGGCGGCACCCTCCTTGAGGAATTCGGGGTTGCTGGCGACATCGAAGGGGATGCTGACACCACGCTTGTCGAGTTCCTCCTGGATGGCGGCCTTGACCTTCTTGGCGGTGCCTACAGGCACGGTAGATTTGGTGACGAGGATGGTGTATTTGTGGATGTTCTGTCCGAACTGTCGGGCGACAGCCAGCACGTACTTCAGGTCGGCAGAGCCGTCTTCATCGGGTGGTGTACCCACTGCGGAGAACACCACCTCGACATCGTCGAGCACCTCAGTGAGGTCGGTGGTGAACTGCAGACGGCCGTACTCCACATTGCGCTTGACGAGCTCCTCGAGTCCAGGCTCATAGATAGGCATGATGCCATCCTTCAGCTTCTGAATCTTCTGTGCATCGACATCGACACAGGTCACATGTGCTCCCATCTCTGCGAAGCACGTTCCACTCACCAGGCCCACATAGCCCGTTCCTACGATTGCGATATTCATGGAAAAATATTAAATTTCAGAAAACAGTAAACAGTAAACAGTAAACTTAACTCAGTCCCAGGAGGGGTTTCAGGTCGTCCTCCTTATATAATATAAAGGCGGTAGTGCCCAGGAAGGCGAGGAAGAGGAAGATGAGACACATCTGGGCGCGCTTGGGACCTTCCTTCTTTACGGGGACGGTAGCGCTCTGAAGGGTGGTGAAGGCAGGAGTCTCCTGCTGTACCTTGGCCTCTGCAGCCAGCATCTGGGCAGCTACCTGCTGGTAGGCATTGTACTGCAGCTGCATCTCGTTCTCCAGGTCGGTCTGCTTCTGACGGACGGTCTGCAGGATGATGTCCTGGTTGGCGTCCATGAACTCAGCATAGAGCTGACGTGCCTTCTCATAGCGTGCCTTGGTCTCTTTGTAGATCTTCTTGTTATACTCCAGATCGACACGGGCCTTAGAGGTGCGGTAGTCGGTGATGAAGTTCTGCAGGCGGTTCTTTACCGTATCGGCCATGGTAGCCGCAATCACAGGGTTCTGGTCGGTCACACTGATGGTGATGACCATGGTCTTCTTATCGACATCGCATACCACCTTCTTGTTCAATGCTTTCACTACTTCTGCCTGCTTCTTGGTCAAGCGGAAGGGGTCAAGCTTCTTGACCTCAGGTTTCTTATCGGAAAAGAGGGAAATGAGCTTGAAAGGAGCAGTGAGGATATAACTCCACCAAGGAGCTTTCTGCTCGTTCTCCAGATAGTCGTAGTACGACATGGTGCGGTCGGCCTCGCCATCTTCTTTATCACCCTCAATGGTGACGGGCACCGGGAAGAGAGAGGTCTTGAAGTCGGTACTGTTGACCAAGTCGGGATACAGGGTTGGGAACAGGGCCTCTGTGCCCATACCACCCGAAGCTGTTCCCAGATTAACACCAAAACTGCTGGCTAGACTCAAGAGTCCAGACTTACTAGAAGTGCTGCTGGACATTTCAGGACTCAGCATCACCGTACAATTATAATAGTTGGGAATGCTCAACGCAAGAATAGCTGCCACCACGAAGGTGATAGGGAGCACCTTGTAATACAGGCGCTTGTGCTTTAGCAGGTCCTTGAAAATCTTACCGAAATCGATAGCGCTCTCCTCCTCTTCTTTAACGGATTGTCCGGAAGGAATGGATTTATTGAATTCTTCGTTCATAAGTATGCTCTTTTATGATGTTATTTTTTGGTAATCGCTGCTATCGCGGCAACCATTGCTGCCATACTTGTCAAACCGGTAAAGGCACCCGTCCAAGCGGCAAGATTCCAAGGCTGCCTACGCTTCTTGCTGACCACGACAATCTCACAGCCAGGCTCTGGCTTGGCGCCTTTCTTGCAAAGGGAGGCCTTGCCATTCTGATAGACAATGAAAGTCTTGGACTTCTTGGCACGATGACCAAAGCCACCGGCTTCATTCACATAGTATTTCCAGTTCTTACCCTTCTCGTAGAATACGGTGTTGGGGAACATGACATCACCCGACACACGAACAATGGGATTATACTCAGGGACAAAGATACGGTCGCCCTCACGAAGAAGGATATCCGCATCGCTGCCTGGATTGTTAACCGCTTTCTCCAAATCAATATATACGGGATAGTTGTTGCTGAGGTCCAACTTGTTAAAGGATACAGAGTCGCCCTTCTCAGTCAAGATGTCACGTACTGCCTTCATGGTTGCCTGCATGCGGACACGCTCCTCATCATTCATCTGACGTAACATGGTAGCTCCACGAAGATAGGCATACTGGGTGAGACCGCCTGCCATCGCAATCGCATCGCTCAGACGGGTGGCTTTGCGCTCCAGTGCCACAGTGCCTTCCCAGTTGACCTCACCATTGACCGTAACCAGACGAGCCTGGTTGAAAACAGGACTGCTATAGATGGTGACATGGTCGTAGGGCTCCAGCAAGAAGGAACGATCACTACCTACCGTCAGTCCGTCTTTCAGGTCAAAGTGATACTTCTTGGCATACTGGTCGGTCTTCTTGGTGGCATACGGGTCGCGCAGTACACGGCTCACCTCCACACGCATGAGTGATGCCTGGTCGCGCAGACCACCTGCCATGACGATGAGGTCCTCGATGGTCGTGTTATCAGCGTATTCATAAGTGCCAGGACTCATGACCTGACCACTGATGGTAAAGGTGCGCTCCTGACGGAGGTCCTCCTGCGTCATCACGAAGAGCACGTCCTCATTGCGCAGGGGAACATCAGCAGCAGTACCGTTCATGATGCCTGCCAGGTCGAGGGAAACAGTCTCCAACGAACGGTCGGCCTTCAGGCGGTGCAGGACGGCACGACCGGTAAAGGCGTCCTCGGTCAAGCCATCAGCAGCCTGGACCAGGGAGCGGACGCTGGTGACATTACCACCCAAGTGGAACTGACCGGGGCGGAACACAGCACCCTTGATCTCCACCATGTTCTCGAAGCGGTTGATCATGCCATCGATGGTGACGGCATCACCGTCCATGAGCTTGAAAGAACTCATGTCGAACTCGTTGACATTATAGACCTGATAGTGCTCGCCAGACTGACGGACCAGACGGGCGGTCTTCTTGTTGGCATCGCCTGTGAAACCACCGGCATACTTGAGCAGGGTGGCGACACTCTCGTTCTTACGCATCTCGTAGAACATGGGGCGCTTGACATTGCCCGTGATGCCGACCAGGGCCTCGTAGGGCTCCACCTGGATGACATCATTGTCCTGCAGGCGGATGTTACCGGCCATACGGCCATTGAGGATGTACTGGTAGAGGTCCACCACCGTAACCAGATGACCGTTGCGATAAACCTTGATATTACGCAGGGTTCCCAGGTCACTGGTTCCTCCGGCACGATAGAGGGCATAGAACACATTGGCAAAGGCAGAGAGATGGTAGGTACCGGGGGTACGAACCTCGCCCATGATGTTGACCTGGATGGTGCGGGTATTGCCAACGGTGAGCTTCAGGTCGCTGCTCTTATAGCGAGAGCCCAGGGTGTTGCGCAACTTCTTCTGAGCACCTGCCACAGAAAGACCGCTGAGGTAGATGGGGCCATAACCCGACACCGTGATGGTTCCTTCGGGACTGATGGTGTGGATGAGGGTGCCCTGAGAGGCGCCATAGATATCGACCACCACCTGGTCGCCAGGACCTAAGACATAATTATCGGGAATGGGTGTGTTGGCATTGGGCTGGAAGCTAGGATTGGCCTGACGGAAGATGTCACGGCCATAGACCTGCTTGCCATTAGCGTCGGGTGCTTTGCCCTGTGTGGCCTGTACGTCGTTCTGAACGTCTTCCACCTCAGCACTGGCATCTCTTTCTATCGTACCGGAAGTACCGACCTTGGCGGTAGTCAACTCCTGAGAGGTCGAGCCATCAGAATTGCCCTGCATGCGCTTGGCAGCCATGGCTACAGCACCATCAGCAGCACCTGACATGCCACGCTTGGAAATCTGAGAGTCATACTGATTGCGCAGACGGCGAATCTGATCAATCTTCACACCTCTCTGCATCAACTTGGTGACAATCTGGCCCTGAGAGGTTCCTGCCCGGGCCTCTGAAGCAATGAACTGGATGACTTGCTGGTCGCTCATCTGGGCGTAGGCTACTGTAGACAGTAGCAAAAAGCCCAATAATAAAAAGGTTAATCTTTTCATATGTTGTACATTAAATATTAAATTTCAGAACATTATTTCCTGTATTTTTGCAAAACGGGAATTTCCTGACAGAGGGCATCAGCCAAACGCTGGGCTACCTGATGGGCTCCCCACTCGTTATAGTGGGTATTGTCCTGACGACCTTTGGGAAGGGCGGGATGCTCACCGGGCTTATACCACATGTGAAGCTTCTTGGAGCCTTCCTTGCCCAGCGAGGTCTCGAGGTCGTAGGTAATCTTGTTGGCGTCGATATAATGGACATGCAACCGCTCGGCCACCAAGCGGGGGGCGATGCGGTAGAAGCCGTGGGTATCGACAAGGGTATCGCCCTCGATGGTCTTGGGGGCGTCTTTGAAGGTGGTGTTGCGCAGGGCCTCGTCTTCTGCCTTGCCATCGACCTTCAGGGTGTAGTTGCGGCGTACCACACAGTTCATGAGAATGGGGATGCCGCCTTTCTCACGGGTCTCGCGGACATAACGCTCCAACATCCACTGGAAGGTGGAATGGGCCTCGGTATGGCGATCGACCGCGGGCTTCTCGTCGTTATGGCCAAACTGGATGATGACATAGTCGCCAGGCTGCATCTTATCCAACACCTTCTGCCAGCGTCCCTCGTTGTAGAAGCTCAGCGAAGAACGGCCATTGACGGCATGGTTATCGACCACTACAGGACTGGTGAAATAGTCCTGAAGCGCCATGCCCCACCCTCGCTCGGGAGAACCGGTAGATAGGTCCTTCTTGGCAGCGGTGGAGTCACCAATGATAAATATCGTGGTCTGCTTCTCCGGCGTTGCTGCTGTCAAAAAAAGACAAGCAACCAAAAGCCATAACCATTTTTTGGCACGGATGGACACGGACGGACACGGAAAAATATATTTCATAACCATTAACCATTAATCATGAACCATTAAATTATAGTCATTATTTTTTCTAAGCGAAGCGCATTTAATTTTTAATCTTTAATCTTTAATCCTCTCACTCTGAGCGAAGCGAATTTAATTTTTAATCTTTAATCTTTAATCCTCTCACTCTGAGCGAAGCGAATTTAATTTTTAATTTTTTAATTTTTTAATTTTTTAATTTTTTAATTTTTTAATTTTCTCAATCAGTTCTTTCGTTGAAAGAAGTGATTGATCTCCTGTTTCCATATTCTTGAGAGTTACCTTACCGGCATTCATCTCGTTCTCGCCAGCGAGGACAACGAAGGGGATGTGCTTGGCATTGGCATACGACATCTGCTTCTTCATCTTGGCAGCATCGGGATAGATCTCCGCACGGATGCCCTGGGCACGTACCTGACTGATGATAGGCAGGCAGTAGGCGGTCTCCTGTTCTCCAAAGTTGATGAAGAGCACCTGGGTCGTGGTGAGCGAGTCCTTGGGATAGAGGTCTAAGGTGTTCAGCACATCATAGATGCGATCGACACCAAAGGAGATGCCCACGCCCGAGAGACCGGGCATACCGAAGATGCCCGTGAGGTTGTCGTAGCGGCCGCCTCCGGAGATGCTGCCCATCTCCACATCCAGGGCCTTGACCTCGAAGATGGCACCGGTGTAGTAGTTTAGACCACGCGCGAGGGTTAGGTCTAAACTGATGGATGATGTAAGATGTAAGATGGATGATGTAAGGGTGGAGAGGATGAACTTTACTTCCTCAATGCCTTTGAGGCCGGTCTCGCTGTCCTTGAGGACTTCAGCGATGGTGGCGAGCTTCTCATCGTTGGTGCCTTGCAGCTGGATGATGGGCTGGAGCTTCTGGATCTGCTCTTCCGTGAGGCCGTCTTCACGCAACTCGGCATTAACGTTGTCAATGCCTATCTTGTCGAGCTTGTCAATGGCTACGGTGATATCGACTATCTTGTCTGCAGCCCCGATGACCTCCGCAATACCGGTGAGGATCTTACGGTTGTTGATCTTAATCTCCACACGGACACCCAGGCGACGGAACACCTCATCGACTATCTGCATGAGCTCGACCTCGTTGAGCAAGGAGTCGGAGCCTACCACATCACCATCGAACTGGTAGAACTCTCTGTAGCGACCTTTCTGGGGACGGTCAGCACGCCATACGGGCTGTACCTGGTAGCGCTTGAAGGGAAGCTGGAGCTCGTCGCGGTGCATCACCACATAACGGGCAAAGGGCACGGTGAGGTCGTAGCGCAGGCCTTTCTCGCATAGCTTAGCAGCTACTTTAGTTGAAAGTTGAGAGTTAAGAGTTGAGAGTTCTTCAGATGTGAATTTTGACAAGAAGTCGCCTGAGTTCAGTACCTTGAACAGGAGTTTGTCGCCCTCTTCACCGTACTTGCCCATGAGGGTCTGGAGGGTCTCCTGGGCAGGAGTCTCTATCTGCTGGAAGCCATAGAGCTCATAGACTGCCCTGATGGTATTGAAAATATAGTTGCGCTTGGCCATTTCTACGGGACCGAAGTCGCGCGTTCCTTTGGGAATACTTGGTTTCATATATGACTCAAATTAGAAATGAGGAATGAGTAATCGACGAAGTCGCTTTGACCTTGGTCAAAGAAGTGAGGAATGAGGAATGACGGGCTTTGCCCTAAATGAGGAATGAGGAATGTCAATCGCTGATATGAGCGAAGTTCATTTTACATTTTTCATTTTAATTTCTCATTTATCATTTCTCATTACTCATTTATTTACGAACGATTGTTTGAGCGCGGTCTGGACCGATAGAAATTATCTTAATCGGGGTCTCAAGTTCCTTCTCAAGGAAGGCGATGTAGTCACGGAAGGCCTGAGGGAACTGGGACTCGGCGGTGAACTGCGTCATGTCGGTCTTCCAGCCGGGGAGTTCCTCATAGACCGGTTCGATGCCCTCTTCGATGTTATAGGGGAAGTCGCGGGTGAGAACACCATTGACTTTATAGGCGGTGCACGCCTTGATGGTGTCGAAGCCGTCGAGGACATCGGACTTCATCATGATGAGCTGGGTGACGCCATTGACCATGATGCTATAGCGCAGGGCTACCAGGTCGATCCAGCCACAGCGACGCTCACGACCGGTGACAGCACCATACTCGTGACCGAGGTCACGGATGAGCTTGCCGGTCTCGTCGAACAGCTCGGTGGGGAAAGGACCGGCACCGACACGGGTGCAATAGGCCTTCATGATGCCATAGACCTCGCCAATCTTGTTGGGACCGATGCCCAGACCGGTGCAGGCTCCCGCACAGATGGTATTGCTGGAGGTGACAAAGGGATAGGATCCGAAATCGACATCGAGCATGGTACCCTGAGCACCCTCGCACAGGATGGTCTTGCCGGCACGCAGGGCCTTGTTGATCTCGTGCTCGGAATCGACCAGGTGGAACTGGCGCAGATAGTCTATGCCCTGCAGCCATTTCTGCTCGACCTTTTCAAACTCTACACTCTCCACTCTAAACTCTAAACTCTTAAGAATTGCCATATGGCGAGCCTTATGAGCAGCATATTTCTGTTCGAAGTTGTCGAGGATGTCACCCACGCGGAGTCCATTGCGAGAAACCTTGTCGGTATAGGTGGGACCAATGCCCTTGCCAGTGGTGCCTACCTTGTCCTTACCCTTCTGGGCCTCATAAGCAGCATCGAGCAAGCGGTGGGTGGGCATGATGAGATGGGCCTTCTTGGAGATATGCAGACGGTCCTTCAACGCATGACCGCTGGCCTCCAGCGCCTGGGCTTCCTCCATGAACAGGTCGGGAGCCAGTACAACACCATTGCCTATGATATTCGTCTTGTCTCCCTGGAAAATACCGGAGGGAATGGAGCGAAGCACATATTTCTGACCTTCGAACTCCAGCGTATGACCGGCATTAGGACCGCCTTGGAAACGAGCCACCACATCATACTGAGGGGTAAGCACATCAACTACCTTACCTTTTCCTTCATCACCCCACTGCAAACCCAGCAGGACATCAACTTTTCCTTGATTCATTTTCTTTATCTTTTTGGTTCTTTTTCATATTCTCCATACGGGCCATACGGGTCATCTTGGCCTGACAACTGCTGCAGACACCGTAGATGTAGAGCGCGAAGCCGTCTTTATGGAAGCGCTTGGTACGCAGTGACCGGACGGCATCATCTACAGGCTGGAACTTCACTTCTGTCACCCTGCCACACATGGTACAGACCTGATGGCAATGGCTACCGTTGTTATAACATGCCTCGTAGCGCGTGGTGGTCTGGATATGGTGACGAATCACCAGACGCAACTCCACGAAGAGCTTTAACGTGTTGTAAAGAGTGGCTCTGCTGACTGGGAAGTTGTAGTCGCCAACCAACTTGTCGCCCAACTCTTCTAACGTGAAATGGCCCTCCATTTCATACACCGCATCGAGGATGGTGTAACGCTCCGGGGTCTTCCTATACTTGTTAAGTTCTAAGTAATGGGTCAGTATATTCTTGACCGTTTCTTTGACACTTTCTCTCATCTTATGTGGTTAAACTGGTTAAAAACCGCACAAAAGTACAAAGAATTTGGCAGAAACAGGCAAGAATTCTTTAAAAAATGTCTAAATGAATGGATTTTGTCGCATTTTTTGCCAATCGCTCATAGAGAATACCCAATTCTGCGAAGCGCTGAAGACTCTGCATCGCTGCCTTACGGACAGCAGGGAAGGGGCCTTGGAGGGCACACAGCGCCTGGTCGAGGAATTCGTTGATGCCCCGCTCGTTGGGTTCCTGTCTGTTCATAAACAGACGGGTGAGGATATGGAAGCCGCAGAGCTGGTCGTACTCCTTGTCGGAGGCTATCCACTGGTAGGCCTTCTCGGGGGCGTACGGGAGGTACTGGTAGAGGTTAAAAGCCAGCTGTTCCGCAATCTCCTGGGAGGGTATCTGCTCCTGCCAGATATCCACCACCTCAGGAAGTATCTCGTCGGGGGGCATCAGCATGGAAGCCAATATCTTACATTCACGAACGTTCTCTTTATAAAGAGCAATGGAGAGGGTGTAGAGCGGGGAGTTGTTGGTAGGCGCGGATGGACACGGATGGACACGGGCTTCTGCGGTGATGAGGGATTTGATCTCATTGGCCTTGGCTTGTAAACGGGGAATGGTGGCTCCCCAATTGAGGTGGTAGTCTAGGCCCTTGTCGCGCATGGACTGAGCGACCGCACCGTCCATCATCAGCCTGAAGGATCGCTTAATTTCTTTGATTATATCTCTTACTTCTTCCATCTTACCTCTCACATCGTTCCATATTCAGTACTGTAGCGTAGCATCTGATGGGTATAGGACTCTGAATAGTTGACTTGGATGTCGCAGATGTCACCATGCTCATCGAGGACAGGGAGGAGCCAGGGATTGATGAAGCCCTTATAAGGAGCGAGGTTCAACCGCTGGTAACGAGCAAGCACCTCCGCATGGAGCTGAGGATCGACAGCAACGGCATAGGTCTCTACCAATTGGCGTGCTGCATCATAATCACCCTCACTCTTAATACGCTGAATCTCAGCAAGAAGAGTTGCAAACAATGAACGAAGCCTCGAATAGTCGCTCACCTGCACATAGGTCTTGCCTGCACGCTGTACAAGCTGGATGACACCCCCACCCTGCGCATAGCACCAATGGGCTATGAGCGCACGGTTACGCATGTGTGCCTCCTCTATCTGATGACCGGGTTGGATACGTACCAGTTGTGTCATCAGACCATTCATGATATAGGAATAATACTGTGCCTTGTATGCCTCGCCATCGGGAAGGAGTCCCAGCTCCACCAGCTTCGGGTCGGCCATGTAATACAAGCCAAAGAGGTCGGCACGCGCCTCCTCTATGGTATTACCATAGGCCTTGAGAGCATCAGGGTCCGTGCCTGGCAGGAGTTGGCCGGAGCCATGTCCCAGACATTCGTGTAAATCGGTATGCAGGTCGTCACAGCGGTCACCATATTTCCCGATGAGTGCCAGCGTTTCCGAGTCGATGACAAACTCCTCCTTGAAACCAGAACCATGGGATGCCTTGTTATAGGCATCGGTGATATTGGAGATGGTGATGCTCTTGGAGCCGTGCTGTGCACGTATCCAGTCTGCATTAGGCAGGTTGATGCCAATGGCCGTAGAGGGGTATTCATCGCCTCCCAGCATGGCGGCACAGATGGCATTGGCCACTACCCCCTTGACTTTCGGTTTACGGAAACGCGGGTCAACAGGGGAATGGTCCTCGAACCACTGGGCATGATTCGAGATGGTCTGGGTACGCTTGGTAGCCTCCAGATCCTTATATTCTACGATACCCTCCCACGAGCCCTTCAGCCCCAAGGGGTCGCCATAGACCTCGATAAACCCATTGACAAAGTCGATGCGCCCCTCGTGTTCGTTGACCCATGAGATGCAATAATCGTTGAAGATACGCAAATCACCGGTCTGATAATAGTCTATCAACAGCTGGATGGTATGTGCCTGGTGGTCGTTCTCTGCCACGGTCTTGGCTTTCTCCAGCCAATAGACGATAGGACGGATGGCTTTGGCATAGCGACCGGAGGCTGACCACACCTCTTCGCAAACCACGCCATCGCGCTTGACGAGGGTGGTGTTCAGACCGTATGAAATCGGGGCGGGATTGTCCTTGTCAGCCGCTTTCTGACAAGCATAGTACTGTTCTGCCTCCTGCTGGGTAACTCCCTCATAGAAATGGCAGGAGGAGGTCTGTATCAAGTCCTCCCCATCCGCTTTGTTGACACGTTTGGGGAGTACGGTAGGATCGAAAATAACGGGGAATAGCTCACGGCAAAGGGCTTCGAGGGTCTCACCCGCCCTCAAGGGAAGGCGTGAGGCATCGACCTGCTGGATGCACTGACGTAAAAAGGATTCACTGAAACCGGGCTGGAATTTCTCCGAGCCATAGTGATGATGGATGCCATTGGAGAACCAGATGCGCTTCAGATAGGTCTCCAAAGCCTGGAAGTCAGGGGTGTCGTGCGGGATGGTGAAGTCTGTATAGATAGCCTCCAACAGCTTACGGATGCGGAGGTTATAACGGCCAAACTGATCGAAAGTGATGTCACGCCCATAAAGGGTGGCCTGTGAGAGGTAATAGACCAGTTGCTTCTGACATAAAGATAATTGCTCAAATCCGTTCAGGCGGTATCTGAGCAATTGGATGTCAGCGAAACGCTCATCAACATAGTTCATCATGTGACTAGCGCTTCTTTTCCGTCTTTACCTTCTCAGAGGGATGCTGGGCAAGGTGCTTCAAACGATAATCACGCGGAGTCATGCTCATGATTTTGTAGAAAGAAGCATAAAACGACTGACGGTTGGCAAAGCCTACCATGTCGCTCACCTCTTCCATGCGGAGGTCCTGATACCTGCGGTCCACCAGAATAGCCATGGCTTCCTCAATCCTGAACTTGTTGACGAAAGAAGTGTAGTTCATGTGGAAGCGGACATTCACCACTGCAGAGATGTAACGCGTGTTTGTTCCTAAATCTTCGGCAAGTTTTTTGGCTGAATAATCCTTATCCTTATACTTCTTTTGCATGACGATGATGTTTAGAATCTTCTCCTTCATCTCGTCCATCAACCTAGGGTTCACCAGACTTCTGTAAGCCGCCTCTTTTTCCTTCTTTTCTGTAATGTTGTATTTGGCCATAACCCTACGAAAAATGATTAATACTATAATTTCATGGCAAAATTACAAAAAAATTCACATATCACCATGAAAAAAAATATAAAAAATGCAAAAAAGGAGGAAATTAATCACAAATCCTTCAACAAAATACTTCGGGCATCGCGCAAATAAGAACTCCGCACCTCCATGACTCTACCCCACTTTTCGCCCAGCAGAGAAGAGATGTCCAAGTCGATTTTCCACTGCCCCTGTGACTCCAGACGGTCAATCATCAGACCGAGTGTCATGCGGGAAATATCTTCAGCAGGCATAAAACGGGAGGTATCGCTTTTCTCATCGCTGGTCAGCTCTACAATAAGCCCTGCCTTCAACAGGTCGAAGATGAGGTCGTTGACAAAACGAATGGGGATGGTGGTCAGCGTCCGCAGTTCCAGGGCTGTGGGCGCTTTCTGCCCGTTGGCAAAGCGCTTACAGATATGGCTCATCAGCAAGGCGGAGAGCATCAGGCGATAGCGATGACTGACCTCACGAGTGTTGGCATCGTAATCGTAATAGTCGAGGTTCTGGTTGGTATAGCAGAGTTCTGCACCGAAGAGGCAGATGGTCCAGGAAATCTGTACCCACAACATAAACAAAGGAAGGGCTGCAAAGGACCCGTAGATAGCATTGTAGCTGGAAAGGAACATCTGGGAATGGATGTAGAATATCTGGAGTCCCTGCATGGCGATACCTGCCAGGATGCCAGGCACCAAGGCAGCAGAAATCTTGACATGCGTATTGGGCATGAAGACATAAAGGGCAATGAACATTGCGGACATCAGCACATACGGCAAGAGATCTATCAGAAAGCGCAAGGTGGGCCCCAAGAGCAGGAAGTCGGGCATGGAATCCGCTATGGTAGCCATGAAAATAGAGATTCCAGAAGTCAGCACGATGATGATGGGGAACACGAAGAAGACGGCGAGATAGTCTGTAAAGGTACGGAAAATACTTCGGGGCTTGGTGACCTGCCATATCTCATTGAAGGTATCCTCGACATTGCTGACCAGCATTAGGACGGTATAGAGCATGAACAGCAAACCAACACCCAGGAAGATGCCTGACTTGGTATGCACCAGATAGCTGTTGACAAAACCAATGATGACCTCGGCCACCTGGGGCTGGGACTGGAAGGACTGACGGAACCACATCTCTATGAAGCGGTTATAGCCAAAGCCACGGGCGATGGCGAAGACCACTGCCATGATGGGAACGATGGCCAGCAGCGTCCTATAGGTCAGGGCTGCCGCCTGCTGCAAGACACGCTTGGCTGTAAAGAAACGGACGGCCAGCACCACCTTCTTGAGAATCTCCAAAAAAACGAAACGCACAGGAGAGACATCCCCCTCGGTGATTCGCCAGAGGTCCTTTTCGAAGAAGTTGATGATATTTTGGGCACGGATGGACACGGATTTGTTAAAAATTAAAAATTAAACATTAAACATTAAAAATTAAATTTCAGAAAAAAGAAAGCAGTGCCACTATAAGCCGGGTTCTGTGACTCTCCCGAAGAAGAGACGTCTGTCATTTATCTACTCTGCCTGTTACCAGACAGCTCTAGCATTCTACCCTCCATCGCATCCCGAAAGAAATCGGACGGACAACCCTCAGTCGATGGTTTACGCGAACTTGCAGCCTCCAGAAGGGACAGCCTGACGATCACCCGTCAGCTGGTGGTCTCTTACACCACCTTCTCACCCTTACCAACGCAACGATAACGATAACGTTAACCATAACGATGGCGGTCGTTCTCTTCTCCCTACACCTGCCGTCACCGACAGCTGGCATTTTCACCAGTGGAGCGTCCTATGCTGCCCGGACTTTCCTCTCGTGCACAAGGCACCAGCGACAGACCGTAGCACTGCTTTCAAACTGCAAAATTACTAAAAATTCATCATTCATCATTCATTATTTGTAATTATTTTCTTCGCGGTAGCAAATTTTTCACTTTTCACTTTTCACTTTTCACTTTTTTTCGTACCTTTGTCGCCGTTTTATAAATAGGTTTATGGAATTAGCAAGTAAATACGACCCAAAAGAGGTCGAATCGAAATGGTATCAGTACTGGCTGGACAACAAACTGTTCGCCTCGAAACCTGACGGACGTCAGCCTTACACGATTGTTATCCCACCACCCAACGTGACGGGTGTGTTACACATGGGACACATGTTAAACAACACTATTCAGGATATTTTGGTACGTCGTGCCCGCATGGAAGGCAAGAATGCCTGCTGGGTACCCGGCACAGACCATGCCTCTATCGCTACGGAAGCCAAAGTGGTCAAGAAGCTGGCTGAACAGGGTATTAAGAAGCACGACCTGACACGTGACGAGTTCCTGAAGCATGCCTGGGACTGGACGGACGAGCATGGTGGCATCATCCTGAAGCAGCTACGTCGTCTGGGAGCCAGCTGTGACTGGGACAGGACAGCGTTTACCATGGATGAGAAACGCTCAAAGAGTGTTATCAAAGTATTTGTGGATCTATACAACAAAGGACTTATCTATCGCGGACTGCGCATGGTCAACTGGGACCCCAAGGCACTGACAGCCCTCTCTACGGAGGAGGTTATCTACCGCGAGGAGAAGAGTCATCTGTATCATTTGAAATACTACGTAGCAGACCCAGATGAAACATTAAACATTAAAAATGAAACATTAAAAGCCGAGGGCAACATTATCCACAAAGACGACAAAGGATACTATGCCGTGGTAGCTACCACGCGTCCGGAGACCATCATGGGTGATACCGCCATGTGTATCAACCCGAAAGACCCGAAGAACCAGTGGCTGAAGGGGCATCAGGTGATCGTACCCCTGGTAGGTCGTGTGATTCCTGTCATAGAAGACCGTTATGTGGATATTGAGTTTGGTACGGGATGTCTGAAGGTGACGCCCGCCCATGACACTAACGACTATATGCTGGGAAAGACGCATAACCTGGAGACCATCGACATCTTCAACGCAGACGGAACGATATCAGAGCAGTCGCCCCTGTATGTGGGCATGGACCGCTTCGACTGTCGTAAGCAGATTGCGAAGGATCTGCAGGAGGCTGGACTGATGGAGCGCATTGAAGACTATACTAATAAGGTAGGATACTCCGAACGTAACCCAGACACCGCGATAGAGCCCCGCCTCTCGCTGCAGTGGTTCCTGAAGATGAAGCACTTTGCTGACATCGCTCTGCCTCCCGTCATGAATGATGAGATTAAGTTCTATCCCACGAAATACAAGACCACCTATAAAAACTGGCTGGAGAATATCCAGGACTGGTGCATCTCGCGTCAGCTGTGGTGGGGACACCGTATTCCGGCATACTATTATCCCATTGACAATGGACAAAGCACTATTGATAATTATGTAGTAGCTGAGAATGCGGAGAAGGCTCTAGAACTGGCTCGCGAAAAGAGTGGCAACGCTAACCTGCAAGCATCAGACCTCCGTCAGGATGAGGATGCACTGGACACGTGGTTCTCCAGTTGGCTGTGGCCTATCTCCCTGTTCGACGGCATCAACAACCCGCAGAGCGAAGAGCTGGCCTACTACTACCCCACTTCCGACCTGGTTACGGGTCCAGACATCATCTTCTTCTGGGTAGCCCGCATGATTATGGCAGGCTACGAATATGTAGGAAAGATGCCTTTCAAACACGTGTATTTCACGGGTATAGTACGTGACAAGCTGGGTCGTAAGATGTCAAAGTCGCTGGGTAACTCACCAGACCCCATCGAACTGATAGAGAAATTCGGTGCTGACGGTGTTCGCATGGGTATGATGCTCTCTGCACCGGCTGGTAACGATATTTTGTTTGACGAGAGTCTTTGTGAGCAGGGGCGTAACTTCAACAACAAGATATGGAATGCCTTCCGACTGGTAAAGGGCTGGCAGGTGGCTGATATCGAACAGACAGAGGCAAGCAAGACTGCGGTGGCATGGTTTGATGCCAAGCTGAAAGCCGTCAACGAGGACCTGCAAGACCTCTTCTCAAAATACCGTATCTCGGAAGCCCTGATGGCTGTCTATAAGCTGTTCTGGGACGAGTTCTCCAGCTGGTATCTGGAAATGGTGAAGCCGGCCTATATCGACGGACAGGCACAGCCTATAGACCGTGAGACGTATGAAGCCACACTGCGTTTCTTCGACATCCTGCTGAAAATGCTACATCCTTTCATGCCTTTCATCACGGAAGAGCTCTGGCAGGCATTGTACGAGCGTCAGGAGGGCGAGAGTATTATGCGCGAAAGTCTCGTGCTGAACGCACTTACCCCAGAAGACAAGGCTCTTGTTGACGCTATTGAGGATGTGAAGCAGATTGTCAGTGGGGTGCGCATGGTACGCAGTCAGAAGAATATCGCACCTAAGGAAGCACTCACCCTACAGGCTATCGGTACAAACCGTCATGCCTCGTACGATGCCGTCATCAAGAAGATGGCAAACCTCAGTGCCATTGAGGTAGTGGCTGAGAAAGATGCTACGGCCAGCGCCTTTATGGTAGGTACCGACGAATTTGCTGTTCCTCTGGGTAACATGATTGACGTGGATGCGGAGATAGAAAAGCAAGAAGCGCAACTGAAACACCTGGAGGGCTTCCTGGCTGGTGTGATGAAGAAACTCTCGAACGAGCGCTTTGTAGCGAATGCACCTGAGGCTGTAGTAGCCATGGAGCGTAAGAAGCAACACGACTCGGAAGAGAAGATTGCTGCCCTGAAGGAATCGATTGCTACGTTGAAAGCGCAGAAGTGATAAGTGCGCTCGACCTATGGTCGCTTTGACCTTGGTCAAAGAAAAGTGAAAAGTGATAAGTGATAAAAATAAGGTGTTCAAACGAACACCTTATTTTTTTCTTATCTCTTACTGTTTACCGTATTCTATCCGCAGCCTTGACCAACCGCTCATCAGCCAGAATGGCCTTACGGGCCATAAAGCATAAGATGGCCGCGATGAGGGGGAAGCAGGCAACAATTGGAAGATTGGGATCTGCCTTGCCTTGATGGATAAGGGCTGCCAAGAGGATGTACCATCCGAAATGGAGCAGGATGCTCACCAAGCAAAGGGTGGCCTGACGGGGACGCCTCTTATATATAAATATGGTGTAAAGGCTGACAGCAGAGGCTAACGCCTGCAGAACGAAAAGAGGCCATGACAGCCAAAACACCAGTCCCAAGATGGCAGCCACCAACAGGAACAGGGTTTGTTTGCGCTGTATCATAAGCTTATTCGAAGGTCTCCTGCTGCTGTTCACGAGCAGGGTCACGCCAGTAAATCTTATTCTCTACAAACTCCTGGGTAGCCAGCAGCGTGGGCTTGGGTAGCTTCTCGTAGTAGCGGGAAATCTCTATTTGCTCACGATTCTCGAATACTTCCTCAAGGGAGTCGTTATAGGAAGCGAACTCTGCCAGTTTCTTGGAGAGGTCTTCCTTAATCTGAATACTAATCTGATTGGCTCGCTTGGAGATGATGGAAACGCTCTCATAGATGTTACCCGTCTCGTCGCAGAGATCCATAATGTTACGTGTTACGGTGTTAACCGGTGCTTTTGATTTCTTGTAATCCATATCTTAATTTGACAATTTTATTATTCACTGTTCACTATTCACTGTTCACTAGCGAAGCGTTTCACTATTCACTAGCGAACGCGCCTCAGTCGCCTGTGATTTTCTTGCACTTGACGATATATTTCTGGGCAGTGGCACATTCCTTAGAGTCTGGGAACTCATTGAGGAAACCGTAGCACTCGTCCTCAGCATCACGATAACGGTCAATGCGCTTTTCTTCCGAACTGTTCTCAGCAAGTTGGAACTTGCTCTTCATAATAAGAACGGAGAACTTTTCACGGAAATCGGAATAGGGATAGGCCTTCAGGGCATTCTGTGCCGTGATAATACACGACTCATAGTTAGACTCCGTATTAGAATTGATATTACCGAAATACCCCCCAAGATTATAGTATAGCTTGGCAGAAAGGTATTCTTTCTGCACCAGGTTGTCCTGAAGCTTGAAGAGGGCCTGCTGCGCTTCATCACGACGGGGAGAATCGGGATAGTTGTCGAGGAAATTCTGGAAAGCATTGATGGAGGCTATGGTAGGACTCTGGTCCAGACGAGGCTCCGGAACACTTTCAAAGAGGGACTTTCCTATATAATACGAGGCCTGTTCTGCAAAATCACCCTTGGGATAGCTGCTATAATACTTGCGGAATGTGGCACTGGCAGCATCATAGTCACGGTTTCCATATTGCGCCATGCCTAACAGATAAAGACTCTCCTGGGCATTACTACGACCTTTCTGGGCAGTCACCACCTCCTGAAGGAGCGTTGCACAGTTCTGGTACTTCCCCATGGCAAAGCACTCCTTGGCATATTCATATTTATAGGCTCTGTCCTGCGACTTATAGACACGGTTAAACTGACTCGCACAACCCGTCAACAAAAGCGACAGACAACCTATGAGGATACATTTTATATTCATTATCATGCAATTTGACGTGCAAAATTACGCAATTTCCACCAAAAAACAAAGTTTTTTTGATAAAAATTAGAGATTTAGCGTGTATATTAGAAAAATTTCGTAATTTTGCCAAGATATGAATTTCCAATTAACATCAAAATACAAACCGACAGGTGATCAGCCGGAGGCTATCAGACAACTGACAGATGGTCTGGAGCGAGGTGACAAGGCCCAAGTACTATTAGGTGTTACGGGGTCTGGAAAGACATTCACCATTGCCAACGTGATAGCAAACGTGAACAAGCCCACACTTATCTTGTCACACAACAAGACACTGGCAGCTCAGCTCTATGAAGAAATGAAGGGGTTCTTTCCCGAGAATGCCGTCGAGTATTATGTAAGTTATTATGACTACTACCAACCAGAGGCTTACCTACCCCACACCGACACCTATATTGAAAAAGACCTGGCCATCAATGAAGAAATAGACAGGTTAAGACTGCGTGCGGTAAGTGCTTTAATGTCAGGAAGAAAAGACGTTATCGTTGTATCTTCTGTTTCATGCATTTACGGCATGGGGAGTCCTGTTGCCCTGAATGAAAACATCATTGAAATTCATCGCGGGCAGATATTAGACCGGAATGCCATGTTAAGAAAACTGGTAGCCGCATTATATGTCAGAAACGACCTAGAACTGAAACGAGGAGCCTTCCGAGTGAAGGGAGATACCATAGACATCGCCATGGCCTATAACGAGGTGATTCTTCGGGTTACTTTCTGGGATGACGAGATAGACCAGATAGAGGAACTGGACAGCGTCACCATGAGGAGGCTCGCCACCTTTGAGGAGTATAAGTTGTATCCTGCCAACCTCTTTATGACCACCCAGGAACAGACAAACATCGCCATCCGACATATTCAGGACGATTTGGTGAAGCAAGTTGCCTTCTTTGAGGAGATGGGTGACCCCATCAAGGCTCAGCGCATCAAGGAGCGTGTAGAATATGACATGGAGATGATTAAGGAACTGGGGCACTGCTCCGGCATAGAGAACTATTCGCGTTATTTTGACGGACGAGAAGCAGGAGAACGTCCTTATTGCCTGCTGGACTTCTTCCCAGAGGACTACCTGATGGTCATCGACGAGAGTCATGTAAGTGTTCCACAGATAGGTGCCATGTATGGCGGAGACCGTGCGAGGAAGACCAATCTGGTGGAATATGGTTTCCGCCTGCCTGCTGCCTTTGACAACAGGCCCTTGCGCTTTGAGGAATTCCAGGAGATGACACATCAGGTCATCTACGTCTCTGCAACCCCTGCAGACTATGAGCTGCAAGCAGCTGAGGGCGTGGTGGTAGAGCAACTCATCCGACCTACGGGACTGTTAGACCCGGAAATAGAGGTTAGACCCACAGAAAACCAGATAGACGACCTCATGGATGAGATTCAGTCACGCATTCACAAGAAAGAGCGCATCTTGGTGACCACGCTGACTAAGCGCATGGCAGAGGAGCTCAGCGAATACCTGCTGAACCATGGTATCCAGACGGCATATATCCATAGTGAGGTAACGACACTGGAACGCGTGAAGATTCTGGAGAACCTGCGTAACGGAACGTTCGATGTGCTGGTGGGTGTAAACCTGCTGAGAGAAGGCCTAGACCTTCCGGAGGTGTCGCTTGTAGCCATCCTGGATGCTGACAAAGAGGGATTTCTGCGGTCTCATCGCAGTCTGACACAAACAGCAGGACGTGCTGCCCGAAATGTGAACGGCAAGGTGATTATGTATGCTGATACCATCACTGCTTCCATGCAGCTGACCATCGACGAGACCATGCGTCGTCGTCATAAACAGCTGAAATACAACGAGGAACATGGTATTACGCCTACACAGATCAAGAAGGCCCTGACCGTATCACTGGTAGAACTGGAAAAAGCCGCCAATGGACATGAGTCCCTTGTCACCAGCCAAAAACCCGTGGCTGCCTTTGCTGCTGACCCTATCATAGAGCGCATGACGCGTCCCCAACTGGAAAAGAGTATCGCAGAGACCACAAGGCTGATGAAAGAGGCTGCCAAGAAACTGGACTTCCTGCAGGCTGCCCAATATCGCGACGAAATCATTCGATTACAAAAAGAATTAGAATTAAAATAACTAAAAATTGCACGAATATAAAATATAATTCGTATTTTTGCACGAAATTAAACGAGAAGACGATGAAAAAGTTATTGTTTACCATGTTCATGCTGGTGCCCATGACCTTATGGGCACAGGATAATACCTGGGAGAAACCCGAAGTGGACGAACAGGAAGAAGTTGCCAAAGCAAAGGTGAACCCTGATGCCAAATACCTGAGAGGGGCTGTTCCCGTGGTCAATGGTAAGGTATTGTTCTCCACACACATTGACGCACCAGGGAAGACAGCTGCCCAGATTTATGACATTCTTCACCAGTATATGGTGAAGATGACCAAAGAGAAGAACCAGTTGGAGAACAGCAAACTGGTGACAGAAGATACTCAGAACCATGAATTGGTAGCCAGTTTCGAGGAATGGCTGGTATTCAAGGCTACTGCACTCGTACTGGATCGCACCCGCTTGTACTATGCCCTGAAAGTGGAATGCAAGGATGGCGGTGCAGATGTGGTGATGAGTCATATACGCTACCTGTATGAAGAGGAACGCAAGCCCCAACGTTTCACAGCAGAAGAATGGATTACCGATGATGAGGCGGTGAACAAGAAGAATACAAGACTGTATCCCGGCTCTGGAAAGTTCCGCAGAAAGACTATTGACCGTAAAGACTTCCTGTTTAACAAGTTTGAGTCGTTGCTGAAATGAATATCAAGGTTCTACGCAACTGGCTGAACTTCCTGTTTATCGTAGGTGCTATTGCCGGAATGTTCCTATATTATAAGGTATCGCGCGAGACAGGCATCTATGTTATCTTAGGCTCCATGATGATTAAGTTTACGGAGTCTGCATTGAGAATGATGAAAAGAAATGAAGACTAAGAAGAGATTCCTGATACTTACCCTTGTAGCCTGCACTGTCTTTCAGCTGCAGGCTCAAGTGTATAATGAAATGGACGAGTTTGGCAACGTGACCCAAAGAAATGAGAATGGGGCGTTCAACCCCAACAACAGGGACTCGACAAAGAACAACAAGGAAATTCCCAAAGGTGTATGGGCATGGACGGTAGATAGGAGGTTTGGAGATATCCGAAAGGCAGAATTGGACACGATGCCACATCTCTATCAAAACAGCATCTATAATACAGGCATGTTTGGAGAATACAACTCGACAGGAAACAACTACACGGCCCGCATAAACCGTATTTTCATTGACCGCAGACCGTTCAGTGAATTTTTCTTTACCGACCCATACGACTATACCACCAAAGAGCCAGAAGATTTCCTGTATCTCAACACGCTGTCGCCCTATACCAATATCAGTTATGACAACTGTGGTGACAAGCAGCATGGTGAGGATCATATTGATGCCAAATTCGGTATCAATGCCGGAAAGCGACTAGGTATGGGCTTCGACCTGGACTATTACTATGCCAGAGGCTATTACCAGAACCAAGCCCAGTCACACTTCAGAGCCTCGTTGTATGCTACGTATATAGGTGACCGGTACCAGATGCACTTCCTGGGTTCTGCCTATCACAGAAAGGCGACAGAGAATGGTGGTATTGTCAATGACAACTATATCACACACCCTGAGCTGGAGACTACCCAGTATTCTGAGGAAGAGATACCGACCGTCCTGTCGAGGAACTTCAATCATAACGACTCACAACATCTGTTCTTCTCACACCGCTACAACATCGGATTCTACCGGAAAGTGAAGATGACGGAGGAGGAAATCAAGGCTCGTCAGTTTGCCCAGGCCTCTGCGAAGAATAAGGAGCAACGAGAGGCCATGAAAAAAGAGGAGAGTCGGGATGAGCCGTTAGGCAGAAAGAGGAACGAGCCTGTCAAGGAGGCTCCCAAAGGAAGGCCGGAGCATGCCAAGATTATGGGCGATGAGCCTGGACAGCAAAAGGGAGCAGCGGCAGACACTACCCGTGTCAAAGTGGAATCGCAGGAAGCTATGGACAGCCTGATGGCAGCAAAAGCCTTACAAGACTCCATCGACGCCACGATGAAGAAAGAATACGTGCCAGTGACGAGTATTATCCATACCTTAGACCTCAACAACTATGACAGAAGGTATAATGCGGCACTGACCCCACAGGACTACTATGCTGACACGTTCTATGATACCGACGACGAAGGAAACTTTGGAGGTGTCGGTATCAACGACAAGTATAAGTACCTGTCGGTGAAGAATACCTTCGGACTGGCCCTGCTGGAAGGCTTCAACAAATATATGAAAGCCGGACTGAAGGGTTTCGTGTCCTATGAGATGCGTAACTATAAGATGCCTGCGGTATTAGAGGGAGCTACCAACTACTATTTGGCGAAACACTCGGAGCACTGCCTGAACGTCGGTGGTCAGCTGTCGAAGACACAAGGCAAAACCTTCCACTTCAACCTGGCTGCAGAAATCGGTGTGACAGGAATGCAATCGGGAGCCCTTGCCATAGACTTCAATACCGACCTTAACTTCAAGCTATGGGGAGACACCTTAAGACTGGCTGCCAAGGCTTTCTTCCATCGTACCAAGCCCAGCTATTTCCATGAGAACTACCTGTCGAAACACCTGATGTGGAACCAAAGCCTGAGTGCAGAGACAAGAACCCACATCGAGGGGCTGTTTACCTATGACAAGACGAGAACGCAGCTGAGAGTGGCTGTAGAGGAATTACAGAACTACATCTACTACGGCATGAGCTATAATACCACTTCAACAGGTCGCGAACAGCTGACTGGTGGTGTTTTCCAAGAGAGTGGAAACATCAATGTGATGACCGCTCAGCTCAAGCAGGACTTTACGTTGGGCGTGCTGAACTGGGAGAATGTGGTGACGTACCAGAACTCCAGCAATAAAGACGTGTTACCCCTACCCAGCCTGAACATCTTCACCAATCTATACCTTAAGTTCCGTATCGCCAAGGTGCTATTGGTGGAATTTGGCGGATGTGCCACCTATTTCACGAAATATGAGGCCCCCGACTATCTGCCGCAAATCGGACAGTTTGCCATTCAAAAGAATGCGGAGAGCAGGAAAGAAATTGGTGGCTATCCCTATATTGACGTCTATGCCAATATGCACCTGAAACGTACCCGTTTCTTCATCGCCATGAGTCATGTGAATGCCGGATCGGGGTCGAAGGAATACTTCCTGGCGCCACACTATCCCACCAATACGAGGGTGTTAAGAGTGGGCGTGAGCTGGAATTTCTATAACTAATAGAGGTAAGAGGTAAGAGGTAAGAAGTAAGAAGTAAGAGGTAAGAAGTAAGAGGTTAGAGGTTAGAGGTAAGAGGTTAGAGGTTAGAGGTTAGAGAATAGATTCCTCAGCAAAGAGGCGGTCAAAGACCTCACGCATCTTAACGGGACTGACTATCAACGAGCGCAATTCTTCGAGTTTGCGCTCGTTTTCTCCTCCTTGTATCCAGAGATGGATATAGCCATTAACGCTGTATTTCTCGTCCATGTGTTTCATGAAACGTCGCCAATGCCCTTCGACGTCAAGTTCGGGATAGTTGGAGAGCCCATACTGTATGGTGCGACGAATGACATGCTCCGGGTCAAGGTCACGGTCAGCCTCTGCCACAATCTTACCATAGATACTGCGAGGAGCCCGAGAAGCGGAAGCGCGATGATCTTCCACGGCTTCCTTCATCATCTTAATCTGCTCGGGAGAGAACCATCGCCTCAGCCGTACATCAGCCATCAGTATCTTCCCACTCGTGATATGATGGACGGCACGAGGACCCGAGAGACCTAAATCATGATATGAAGCAACCGTATAGGCCATGTCGATATCTGCTCCCGTGGTACGTGCTAATGCCAGGGAAGAACGAATCACACGGGTCACATGTTCCATATTATGGGCTTTGTCAAAATGGGCATATTGAGGTAAAATCTGAGTCTCAATAAACTCAATTAAATCGAGGGAAGGATTATTTGTCATCATATCGCTTGCAAAGATAAGAAAAAAAATGTAACTTTGCACGCGTTATGGACGAAAAAAATATAAAACAGGATTCATGGCAGGCCTGGATATTGGCTTCGCGACCCAAGACACTGTCGGGAGCGATGGTGCCAGTGATGATTGGGCTGGCATTGGCCTGGACAGATGCTAAAGCGTATAGTGGCGAGGCTTTTCACGTCACAGCAGCTATCCTCTGTGCACTGTTTGCCATGATTATGCAGGTGAATGCCAACTTCATCAACGATTTCTTTGACTATGCCAAAGGAAATGATGATGCTGCCACACGATTAGGGCCATTAAGAGCCTGTACACAGGGATGGGTCCGCATTGAATCGATGAAGATTGCTATTGCCACCACTACCATCGTAGCCTGTCTGATAGGCCTACCGGTGGTCTTCTACGGAGGAATAGAGATGCTGCTCATTGGTGCTTTATGCGTTGTATTCTGTTTTCTATATACCACCCATTTGTCATACATTGGATTGGGAGATGTGTTGGTGCTATTGTTCTTTGGCATTGTACCTGTTTGTACCACTTATTATGTCCAGTTGCACACATTAACATGGGAGGTATTTATAGCCTCCGTGGCCTGTGGACTGGTGATTGACGGACTGTTAATGGTGAACAACTACAGGGACCGCGTGAATGATGAGCGGGATGGAAAAAACACACTGGTGGTATATATTGGAGCCGCTGCATCGGAACGTTTCTATCTGTATCTGGGCATTACTGCCGTGCTTCTGGGCATCACCTTCTGGATGAACGGACATGTGCTGGCATTCATCCTTCCCCTACTCTACCTGTTGCTACACTTCTTTACATGGTTGAAGATGAAACGTATCAACCATGGTAGGGAACTGAATACCTGCCTGGAAGAAACAGCCCGTAACATGATGGTTTACGGACTGTGTGTCAGCATAGGGCTGCTACTTTAAGTAAAAATAATAGACTGCCACACCAATGGCGACGAGTACGATAGTGATGATGCTCTTGATAAGGCAAGAGGCCACTTTCTTAACGACTATGAAGCCAATTATAATCAGCACCAGCAGGGCGATATAATAGGTGATATTTGTTTCCATCTGTCAATTAATTTCTCTCATTTATTTAAACAAATGTCTGAACGCAGCAGGCACGGTGGTCTCAAACTCCATTGGCTGATGCGTGACAGGATGATAAAAGCATAACAGCCAGGCATGCAAGCAGAGACGATGGATGGGGTCATCGCCATTTCCGTATTTGCTATCTCCACAGACAGGATGTCCCATGTCTGCCGCATGGACACGTATCTGGTTCTTACGTCCTGTTTCCAACTTAAACTCCACCAGGGAATGCTCTGTGGTGCGGTCCATGACATGGAAATGGGTAATCGCCAGTTTGCCACCATTGTCAACAGGTGATGAATAGGTGACATAGGCTTTATTGTCCTTGAGCCAGTTTTCTATCGTCCCCTCGTCTTGCTCCATCTCGCCACTAAGCACTGCAACATAACGACGGTCATAGACTATTTCGTGCCAATGGTGCTCCAGGATCTGTTCTGTATCCATATCCTTGGCATAGACCATCAGGCCAGAGGTGTCACGATCCAACCGATGAACGACATGCGCACGACAGTTCTGACGTGACTTGCGGAAATAGTCATCCAATACCGATTTCACATTCAGCGTAGAATGGCCTGCTGCCATAGAGAGAATTCCTGGCTGCTTTTCAATGACTATCAACCAACGGTCTTCATAGACGATACGAAGATAGTGACTCTTGAAAGGCTGCTGGTTACGTTTGGTTCTGCTGACCGCCACCTTCATACCGGGCAACAGCATGAAATCGAATTGCGTAACGGTCTTTCCATTCACACGGATGCCCTGTCCTTGCAAGGTCTGCTTGATTTTAGTACGTGTCTGATGTACATTTTTCAGCAGAAAATCCAGCAAAGGCTGTTCTTCCGTGACTTCAAAATGGTCGTATTCTCCCTGTTGATGTGTATTATATCTCATAACTGACTGCAAAATTACAAAATAATTCATAATTCATCATTCATCATTCACAATTATTTTGTGTGGCGGCAGCAAATTTTTCCCTTTTCCCGTACCCTTGAACGATGTTCTAAAGTACTTTCACTCGAAAAACACAAAATTATTTGTTTTTTTGCTCGTTTATTCGTACCTCTGAACTGTGTTCTAAAGTACTTTCACTCGAAAAACACAAAATTATTTGTTTTTTTGCTCGTTTATTCGTACCTTTGCAAAGGTTTTAAGAAACATATATTTTGATAGAGAAGCATATTGTATTAGAGGACATCGACCCGGTGGTGTTCTATGGAATAGGAAATCAGCACCTGCAGATGATGCGGGCATTATATCCCAAGCTGCGTATCGTAGCACGAGACAATGTTATCAGAGTACTGGGTGACGAGGAACAGATGGCCTCTTTTGAAGAGAGTGCTGAGCGCATAAGAAAACATGTGCTGAAATTCAACTCGCTGAAAGAAGAGGATATACTGGACATCATCAAAGGTCATAAAACGAAGGATGAAGTACCTGACGGTGTCGTAGTATATAGCATGTCTGGAAGGCCTATCAAGGCTCGTTCAGAAAACCAACAGAAACTGATAGAAGCCTATAACGACAACGACATGGTGTTTGCCGTAGGGCCTGCAGGAACCGGTAAGACCTATCTGTCGATTGCCCTGGCAGTGAAAGCGCTGAAAGAGAAGACTGCCAAAAAGATTATCCTCTCACGTCCTGCCGTTGAGGCTGGTGAAAAGTTGGGATTCCTACCTGGAGATATGAAGGACAAGATAGACCCCTATCTGCAACCGTTATATGATGCTTTGGAGGACATGCTGCCTCAGGTGAAGTTACAGGACATGATGGAAAAACATGTCATTCAGATAGCCCCACTAGCCTTTATGAGAGGTAGGACACTGAGTGATGCGGTGGTCATTCTGGACGAGGCACAAAACACGACACCCCAGCAAATCAGGATGTTCTTGACCAGAATGGGATGGAACACGAAGATGATCATCACGGGTGATATGACGCAGATAGACCTGCCCAAGACTCAAAAGAGCGGACTGGTAGAGGCACTTCACATACTGAGTGACGTGGAGGGTATCGGTATCGTAGAGCTGAACCGCAAGGATATTGTACGCCACAAGCTCGTGACTCGCATTGTGAATGCCTACGAGCGCTATGACAAGGAAGGGAAGAGGTAAAATGAAAAGTGAATAGTGAATAGTGCGCTCGACCCTTGGGTCGCTTTGCGCCTTTAGATCAAAGAATAGTGAAAAATTAAAGATATATGAAAGCATTAACTAAGACGGACTTTAAGTTCGAAGGACAGAAGAGTGTGTACCACGGAAAGGTACGCGACGTGTACAACATTGGTGACGATCTGATGGTCATGGTAGCGACAGACCGTATTTCCGCCTTTGACGTTATCCTGCCAAAGGGTATTCCCTATAAAGGGCAGGTGCTGAACCAGATTGCTGCCAAGTTCCTGGATGCCACCAAGGACATCTGTCCTAACTGGAAGTTGGCCACCCCCGACCCTATGGTTACCGTAGGACTGAAATGTGAGGGTTTCCGCGTAGAGATGATTATCCGCTCTATCCTGACGGGTTCTGCCTGGCGTGAGTACAAGAATGGATGCAGGGAGCTGTGTGGTGTCCGTCTGCCTGATGGCATGAAGGAGAACGAGCGATTCCCAGAACCCATCATCACTCCTACAACCAAAGCAGACGAGGGTCATGACATGAATATCTCCAGAGAGGAAATCATCGCACAGGGCATTGTCAGTGAGGAAGACTATAAGATTATGGAGGACTATACCCGCAAACTGTTTGCCCGTGGTCAGGAGATTGCCAAAAAGCAAGGGCTCATCCTGGTGGACACCAAATACGAATTCGGCAAGCGTGATGGGAAAGTCTATCTGATTGACGAGATACATACGCCTGACTCCAGCCGTTATTTCTATGCTGACGGATACGAAGAGAAACTGGCAAAAGGAGAACCCCAAAAGCAGCTTTCCAAGGAGTTCGTACGTCAGTGGCTCATTGAGCATCACTTCATGAATGAACCCGGACAGGTCATGCCTGAGATTACGGATGCTTATGCAGAAACCGTCAGTGAACGATATATTGAGCTGTATGAGCATATCACTGGTGAAAAGTTCAAGAAGGCTGCAGACAGCGATGACCTGGCAGCTCGCATTGAAGAAAACGTCAGCAATTATTTAAGAAACAGATAAGACCATATGTACCAGCAAGAGACGATAAACCCCTATCAGGAGGGGGATAAGGCGACACAGGTAGAGCAGATGTTCGACAACATTGCTCCTACCTATGACACCTTGAACCATCGTCTCTCATGGGACATTGACAGAGGATGGCGCAAAAAGGCAATCAGGCAATTGCAGCCTTTCGCACCCAAGATGATGTTGGACATCGCCACAGGAACAGGCGATTTTGCTATTATGGCTGCAGAGATGTTACAACCTCAAGAACTGATAGGAGCGGATATCTCTGAGGGTATGATGGAGATTGGAAGAAAGAAGGTGAGAGAAAGAGGAATGGACAACATTATACGTTTCGAGAAAGAAGATTGTACCAGTCTCTCTTATCCTGACAACACCTTTGATGCGGTGACTGCAGCATTCGGAATCCGTAACTTTGCCAATCTGGACAAAGGACTTTCTGAGATGTGCAGAGTATTGAAGAAGGGAGGCCATTTGAGCATTGTAGAACTGACATCTCCTATTTCGTTCCCTATGAAACAACTGTTTTACATCTATGCCCATACGGTGCTGCCAGTCTATGGAAGACTGATTTCCAAGGACACCAGTGCATACTCATACCTGACCAAGACTATCGAGGCCTTTCCACAAGGAGAGCATATGATAAACATCCTCAGCAAGGCTGGCTTTGAGAAGGCTTCCTTTAAGAGGCTGACCTTTGGCATCTGCACGATGTATTTTGCAACCAAATAAACCTATACAATTATGGACAAGTACGGATTAATAGGCTATCCTCTGGGACATTCGTTTTCCATCAGTTATTTCAACCAGAAATTTCAGGATGAGAATATTGATGCGGTGTATGAAAACTTTGAGATTCCCGATATTGACCTCTTGAATGAGGTGGTGGACTCCAACCCTAACCTAAAAGGGTTGAATGTGACAATTCCTTATAAGGAAAAGGTGATGCAATATTTGGATACTATTTCTCCTGAAGCCCGATCCATTGGTGCCGTGAATGTGATTCGTATCACACACGATGGAAGTAGTACCAAGCTCAAGGGGTATAACAGCGATGTGATAGGATTCACCCAAAGCATTGAACCTATGCTGGACAAGAAGTGGCATAAGAAAGCCCTTATCCTTGGAACGGGAGGAGCTTCCAAAGCCATTGATTACGGATTGCGCAATTTAGGTCTCGAGACTGTATTTGTCAGTCGCTATGAGCGTCCTGACACCATTCAATACGACAAGATTACTCCTGAGGTCATCAAGGAATATAATGTTGTCGTGAACTGTACCCCTGTAGGTATGTATCCGAAGACTGAGGAATGTCCATTACTGCCCTATGAGGCAATGGATTCGCATACCATCCTTTACGACCTCATCTACAATCCCGATGAAACACTGTTCATGAAGCGAGGTGCCCAATATGGCGCACAGGTGAAGAACGGACTGGAAATGTTGCTTCTGCAAGCCTTTGCCTCGTGGGAGTTCTGGCATGAGAAATAATCAGATGGGAACCTATAGAGACCATATCAACACGTTGACGCTTCAGTACAATGAGGCGATTCGCGCTTTGGAGGACTCCTTCCGACACGAGAAGAGCCTACTCACATGGATGGAGTCGGCTAACGGCTTGCGCTATCAGTATTCCCAGCGTTACAATACGCTGTTGCACGAATACCTGGACAAGCGCCGCCAATTGTCGCGTTCATACAAGCTGACACACCCGGAATGGGCCACACGTCGCAAGTGGCTAGGTTGGCTGTTCTATATCGGCATCTTGTCTGCTATGATTTGTTGTGGAACGGCAGTACCCTACAACGAGGAATACGCATCGTCTGCAACAACCAGTTCCGTACTTAACGACAATGCCGCCGAGGTTACTTACTGGAATGCCGACAACATTCCCATTCCTTATCTGCAGGACTCTACGCAATACGTATCTAATCCAGACCATGTACTGCAGAAGCCGACCGTCGACCGCATGAACATCACGCTAAAAAAGCTCGAGAACGAGTTGAAGATACAGTCGGTAGTCGTGGTGGTGAACCACATATCGAACGATGATCCCTTCCGTATGGCACAAGACATCGGCAACCACTATGGCGTGGGCTTTCAGGATATGGGACTCGTCATCGTTTGCGGCTACGAAGACCACAGCCTCAACATTTCGCCAGGCAAGAAGTTGGAAGCCGACTTGACAGATGCAGAATGTCACCGGCTGGAACAGCAATATGCTGTACCGGCCATGCGCGCCAACATGCCTGACTCAGCCATGATTTACCTGACGGAGGCCGTCTATGCCACACTACAAAAGAAGGAATTGCCCCAAATGTCGAAACTCATAAGCGACGAAGAGTCTGACAGCGAGATGGCAGAAGCCATCGGTCTGACATTCCTCTTCATCATCGTCTGGTGCATTTTCTATCTGGCTCTGAACCGCAAATACGAATGGCTGGCCACACTGGGTGCCGTATCGCTTTTATCAAACCCCTTCTACGTCAGCACGGGAAGTCGTTCCGGCGGAGGCTTCGGAGGCGGCTTCGGCGGAGGCTTTGGAGGCGGTGGAGGCGGTTTCAGCGGTGGAGGCGGAGGCTCATTCGGCGGAGGCTCCTTTGGCGGAGGAGGTGCCACTTCCCGCTGGTAACCCATAAGTCCCATAAGACCCATAAGTCCCATTAGACCCATAAGTCCCATAAGACCCATAATAATAAAAATATAACGATTATGAAATTGAACAAAACCCTTATCGCAGTTATCGCAGCCGTCGTCATCATTGGAGGATGGGCAGCAAGTGCTTACAACTCAATGGTACAGGTGCAGGAGACCACTACCACCGCACTGGCTAACGTACAGTCTACCTACCAGCGCCGTGCCGACCTCATCCCCAATCTGGTGGAAACCGTCAAGGGCTATGCCGCTCACGAAAAGCAGACACTGGAGGATGTCGTTGCTGCCCGTTCGAAGGCTACATCCATCAACCTCGACCCGTCGAACATGACACCCGAGAAGTTAAAAGAGTTCCAGCAAGCACAGGGTGAGTTGGGCAGTGCTCTCGGCCGTCTGATTGCTATCCAAGAGAACTATCCCGACCTCAAGGCCAACGAAAACTTCCGCGACCTGCAGGTACAGTTGGAAGGTACCGAAAACCGCATCAACGAGGCTCGCAACAAGTATAACGAAACCGTTCAGCAGTATAATGTCGTTATCCGATCGTTCCCCAAGAACATCCTCGCCGGCATGTTCGGATTCCAGCAGATGACCAAGTTCGAGGCTGAAGCCGGTGCAGAGAAAGCCCCTCAAGTGAAATTCTAGTTGACAGTTGAGAGTTGACAGTTGACAGTTATGACAAGCAACAGTATAATAGGTGAAAAGAGTATGGTTTATGCCATCAGAATCGTAAACCTATACAAATACTTGGTGCTGCAGAAGAATGAACATGTCCTGTCAAAACAACTGTTAAGGAGTGGAACAAGTATCGGAGCCAATACCAGAGAAAGTAAAAACGCGCAAAGCCGAAAAGACTTTCTCACCAAATTGAGCATTGCACTCAAAGAAGCTGATGAAACAGAATATTGGCTTGAACTCTTATACAAGACGGGATATCTTGATGATAATCAGTATCAGTCTATACAAAATGACACAAGTGAACTAATTAAAATATTAACATCAATAATAAAGAAGTTGAAGTCTGACACCTAACTGTCAACTGTCAACTGTCAACTGTCAACTATGAGTAGATATATGCAACGTGGCGTAAGTGCGGCAAAAGAGGACGTGCACAACGCCATCAAGAACATAGACAAAGGCCTCTTCCCACAGGCCTTCTGCAAGATTATCCCCGACATCCTGGGTGGTGATCCTGAGTATTGCAACATCATGCATGC
>ODAJ014745379.1_pt1 | contig 33402 bp, 40 predicted proteins | sample 1539241 | NCBI WGS metagenome assembly ODAJ01 (sample SAMN02144231, study PRJEB22623) | gut metagenome | biome: sheep rumen | host: Ovis aries | place: New Zealand
GCTAAATCTGGCTTATTGCTTATGTATGCTAAACTTTCAGTATTTGTTTCTGCCCAATTCGATTGTACTGGAGCTGCAGGTATTGTCGGCTTATCACTCAAATCATTATAACTTCCGCTTGTTGCCACTTCTGCTAAAGTCGTATTTTTAGTAACAGTTATTGTTCCATTTAATGCTGTTACACTATCTACTACATTTCCTTCTCCGGTTGTTATAACATTTGAAGATCCTAATGTGGCTTGTTTTCCGCTCAATGCCGTATATACTGCTCCGCTGGTTATAGGCTCACTTGAACCTGCTTCTGGGATAGTATTAAGTGCGGCTGTATCTAAGTGTATATAATAAGTATATTTTGGACCGAACCAAGAACTTTCTTGTCTAGAAGTTATTCTTATGTCATGACCTGCAGCAATATTTCCAGAAACACTCCCAAACGAGGTCGGCTCCCATTTATTTCCATTCCATGCTAGTACATCACCCTCTTGTACACTACCACTACTTATATTGGTCTTAAAAGCTATACTATATAAAGCATCTGTATTTGCCTTGCTATTATTTAATGCCGTATATGTGGCATTTATAACCGAATATATTGCACTGCTGTATACTACATTTGTTCCATCCGATGTAATCGCGCTGCTAACTTTCACTGTTCCATATTGATTTGCCGACGCCGAACTTATTGTTATTGCACCACTGCTTAACGACAAGCCGTAGTCTGAAGTCGGTACTGACACTACTCCCCAAGCGGAGTTTGTTGCTGCTGCTAAAGGTATATCTGAAGTAGTTGTGTTGTCCCCTTTGTGTATTGTTATTGTACTTCCGCTTACCGATAAATCTTTTATATAGTTAGTCGCTATTTCCTGACCAATATAATCATACTGTGCATATGTCGCTGTCTCTACATGTACTCCACTATTTACAGATATAACACCTTCTCCCGACACATCTAATCCTTTTCCTACTTTTACTATACCGAATGTATAAGTTGATGCTCTTATAAAGTCTCTAGGTATATGAGTACCATCACCCTTTGTTATCGTCATTGAAGTTTGATACACTTTTAAATCTTTTATATATGTATCTGCTATCATCTGATTTCTGGAATCGCCCTGTGCCCACGTGGATGATGAAGCATAGAAAGCATATGGACTGGAAGAAAAAGGGGTTTTACTTGATGTTACATTACCTGCTACAACCTCAAAATCCAACGGCTTACTGAAATCTACAGTTTTAACATCAATATTAGCAGTATATATACCATCAGAGTCAACATTTGCCGTTGTAGAACTAGTCTTTATTGGGGTTTCAGAATTTTTACCATATATTTTTAGCTTTATTTCTTGAGCACCTGCAGTTATCGGTCCACCGGAATCGGTAGTCAACTTTCCCTGCACATTTATGGTTTTAGGGACATTATCCGTAGGCGTCTTTGACAATACTATAGGCTCCCTCTCGTCACCCGCAAAGACTCCAACCGAACAAAACAACAAACTTAAAATCATAAAACTTTTTAATAACATTACTTTTTTCATTATATTTCTCCAAATATAATTTTGTTAACTTATTTTAAAGATTTTGCACAATTTATACAAAATCTAAGTTTCTTTCCTGCAGGTGCGGTATTAACATAACCGCAGTTCAAACAAACAACAACCTGATTTTCCGTAGTAATATCTTCATCCGTTGTCGTTAATTTTTCTTCCTGTTTTTTCTTCTTTTCTTTCTTTGTTGCTACCGGTTTAGAAGTTTCTTTAGGAACAATCTTATCGTTAGTAGGAGCTATCTCGTCTGAAATATCGGAATTAGCATCGGTTTGTGTAGGCACATAAGCATTTGTATTTATAGGAACTATTTCTTCTTCTTTAACTTCCGGTTCCATTATAACTTGCAATTCTGATTTTTTACCGGACAATACTTCAACAAATACTATTTGTTCTTTATATCCTTTTGCAATTACCTTAAATTCATATTTACCGGGCTTAAATGTTCCGTTATAAATACCTGATTTATCCGTTTTTCCTATCATCTTTTTATCGAGCCATACATAAGCTCCGGATAACGGATTTGCAGTTTTGCTGTCGGTAGCTTTTAATGCCAATGCAACTTTCAAATATTCCATTTCACCGACAACGGAACTCGTATTATTTATATCTACATTCGTTAATTTACAAGGTCTGTATTCGTTATCACCATGGAATGTTACATTGTAAACAGCCACAGGTAACGGAATTCTTATAGGTTTGGATGTAGAAATATCTTTTGTAATTTCCATATCTTTATTGGATATTGTAACTTTTGTTAAGAATGTATCTGTAGGACTATCTTTCGATTTTACTTTGAAAGAAATAATCTTATTCATTTTTACAAACAAATCTGTTTTTGAATCTTTGTTTACTTCAAAATCTTTCAAAGCTTCACCGTATTTTGCACTCGGATCCAAAAATCTTACCTTATAGTTACCTACTTTAAACAATGTGTTCAAAGGAGTATCTCCTCTGGGTTGACTTTCTCCCTGAACATGAACCATCATTCCTTTAGGTTCGGAATCTATTTTTACTTTCTTAAATAACGAACCCGTCACACTGAATATATTTTCACCTTCTATATTTTTAAGTTCGCAATTCCAGAATCTTCTGTCAACTCCGGAGAACATTTCTTCTATAATGCTCTTGGTGAAATCAATATCGCATTGACCTTCCTTACCGCCGGAAGCAGAATCGTATCCCAAATTATCAAAACCTTCCAATGTAAGTTTTACGGTGTGTGCTCCTGCCAAAAGTTGAGCTTTGCAAGGTGTTACACCAAATTTGTTTCCGTCTATATAAACACTTGCTCCTCTGGGCTCGGAATCAACATTTAACAAGAAATCGAACATTATTTCTATTTTTTCTTTTCTTACTTTTTTACCTTTATCGCTTTGTTCTATTTGAACAACTCTTTGAACGGGCTTAAATCCTTCCTTTATTGCGGTTACAATATAAGTTTTAGGAAGAACTTTTCTTACCGGTATAGGATTTGTGGAAGACACATTATTCAAAACAACGTCGCCTTCTTTAGTTTTCATACTTACAACAGCTCCGGCAGGAACCGTGGTTATAACTACATCCGGAGGATATAATCTTGAATATATACTCTTACCGAACGGTGTTATTTGCAATAAGAAAATATCTAAAAGCCCGAAAATTAAAAGAGCCAAAATAATAGCAATTATTATTCTTATTAAGCTCTTTTTCATTTCATCAAACTTATTGAACAACCAATCGCCCACTTCTTCAAAAACGGTTTTACCTTTTTCTTCTCCTTTTGGTTGTTGCGGTCTTTGGACATTGTTAACTTGCCCTTGAGCTTGTGCGGCAGAAAGTCTTTGAGTTAAAACTTTACCTGTTCCGCCTTGAGAGGCTGCACCCATTGCTGCAGCACCTACGGCAGCTCCTCCAACGGCAGCTGCTCCGAGATTTTTTGTTTGACCTACTATAAAATCCTGACAGGTAATTTTTCTTATACCTTGAGTTTGACCTACATCCTGAACCGTTAAAGTTTTTACTTTTTCTATAAGTTTTTCGGAATTAGCAACAGACTCTCTCATCATTTTCAATATAAATTCGGACAGTTCAACCGAAAGTTCGTCGGTTTCGACACCTTTCAAAACTCTCCTTATATCTCTGTACATTTCAATGGCTCTTTCGTATCTGTTATCTCTGTCTTTTTCCAAAGCTTTTGCAATAATATCGCCTATTTCCGCAGGAACACTTGCATCTAATTTTAAATCTGCGGGATTGAATTTTTTATTTAAAACTTGTTCTTTTATTTCTTCGTTGGTACCTTGATACAATTTTTGTCCGGTTAACATTTCGGAATACAATATCGCAACCGAAAAAATATCTGTTCTGTGATCTATATCGGGCAAACCTTGTATTTGTTCCGGAGACATGTAAGGATATTTTCCGGTAATAACTTTTTCCGGAATGGAATCTCTTATTTCATCGGCTGTTTTTGCAATACCGAAATCACTTAATTTTATATTTCCGTCAAAAGATAACAAAACATTTCCGGGAGAAATATCTCTGTAAACTATTCCGTAAGCATTACCCGTGATAGAGTCTCTTGCGATTCTGTTGGCATAATCTATAGCTTTTAAAACACTCATACAGATAAACGTAGATAATTGCCACGGAATTTTTGTGTTCATCTCGTTACATTTTTGAATCAAATTCTCTAAGTCGGTTCCTCTGACATAATCGAGAACTACATAATATGAACCGTTGCTGCCTTGCCAAAAATGCTGAACTCTCACGATGTTATCGTGTATAATATTTTTGGCTATAAGCGCTTCTTTATAAAACATCTCTACAAATTTAGGCTGGGCATATTCGGGAAGGAGTTCTTTTATTGCGATAAAATTTCTTAAACTAAAATCGTATGCTTGCCAAACGATACCAAAACCGCCGACACCGATTTTCTTTACTGCGACATACTGATTATTTATAAAAAGACCTAATTGCAATTCGTTCCTATTGGGAACAGGTTGATTATTATCTGCCATCAAAATCCCCTTTTATAATATTTAACTGTAAATTGTACTAAACATTATAGTAAAAATTATAACATATAAATTTTATAAAAACAATATTTTTTTTATAAAACTTATTTATTTTTCAGTATTATTTTGTTCTTCAACCGAATTTTGAGTTTCAATATTATCAACATTTGTTTCACTGTTTTTATCAGAACTATTATCCGAACCGGGCTCAACAACCGTATTTTCTTCGGTAACGGCAGATTATTGCAAATCGTTATTTTCTGTATAGAAATTTTGATTTTCACTTGAATTTTCAACGGTATCGGAAGCAGGTTGTTCACTGTTTACCTGATTATCAAAAGGTAACTCTTGTATATTTTCTTTTTGATCCGGTAAAACATCTTTTGCTGCTTCAATAACGGGAAGTTCGCTTAAATGACTTAAACCGAAATGTCTTAAAAATTCTTGTGTTGTCCCGTACAACAACGGTCTTCCCAAAGTTTCTTTTCTTCCAACGATTTTTATAAATTTTCTATCGGTTAAAGTATCTATAACACCGCCGGAATCCACACCTCTTACAGTATCTATTTCAGCTCTTGTTATAGGTTGCTTATATGCGATTATCGCAAGAACTTCCATTGCGGACGGTGAAAGTTTCAATATTGTTTTTTCTTTAAGAAGTTTTTTTATCCACGGAGAATATTCCGGTTTTGTGGCAAATGTCCAACCGTCGGCAACGAATTTAAGTTCGTATGCTCTGTTAAGTTGAACATATTCCTGCTGCATTTCTTGCATTATGTCTTCAAGTTTTACATTTTCGGGTAACTCTTCTTTTATAACAGCTTTTATTTCTCTGTTAAGTAACGGTTTATCAGAAACGAACAATAAAGATTCTATTACTTTTTTTAAATCACTAATTTCCATCTGTTACCCCTATATCTTTGTTTTGCGAATTTACGGATTCCGCTTCCAATTTGAAAGGAACTTCCTGCCGAACAACCGGTTCTTCTTGTTCCGGTATATTTTTTTCTATTTCCAAACTTAATTCATCTCTCGTTTCTTTTACAATACTTTCATTTTCTTCATCGTTGTATACTCTGTAAATTCTTATATCTTCAAACAGTTCCGATTGCTTTGCAACAACCTGTTTATTTTTTACCAATTCCAAAACCGCCATAAAACATACCACCATTGCAGATCTTGAAGTTTGAATTTTTGCTATTTCGCTGAATGTAAGATACTGCTTTCCCTCAAGAATATCGAGAATTTCCCTTATTTTTGTTTCTATGGGAATTTCTTTATACATTATTTCTCTTACTTCTTCGGGTAATGTTCTTAAAGCATTTTGAAAACTTTTTACCAAATCGTAAATTGTTGCATCTATTTCATATTCCTGTTCGGGAATTACGGGTTCCGGTCTGTAATATGTTTGAGAATATTCCTGTTCTTTGTTGGACAAAAGTTTAGAAACCTCTTTATATTTTTGATACTCGAGCAATCTTTCTTTTATTTTATCAAGTTCCGTATCGGCATCTTCTTTATCTTTTTCGTTATCGGGATGCAACATTTTTGCTTTTATCTGCATAAGAGTAGATGCCATAACCAAAAAATCGCCGGCAGTATCAAGATCCAAATTTTGTATTGTATCAAGATATGCCAAATATTCGGTTGTTATTTCCGAAACTTGAATTTCCTGTATTTCAAGATCGGTCTTTCTAACCAAATGTAGAAGAAGATCCAACGGACCTTCGAAAGTGTCTAAATGTACATCATATTCCATTAAAAAATACTCCGTATTTTTATTGAACGGTTGAACAGTTTAACAGTTGAACGGTTTAATGTATTTTTTGCAGAGCAAAAAATATAATATTTAGGTTTTCCGAAAACCTTTCAACCTTTCAACCATTCACCCTTTCAACTGCCGTTTCTATACTTCTATATCTCACAAAATCTTTACTGCTTTTTTTACTTCCTGCATTGTTTTGTTTGCTTCAAATCTTGCTTTTTCTTTACCTTCAGCCAATATTTTTTCTATGTATGCTTTATCTTTTAAAAGTTCGTTTCTTTTTTCCACCAACGGTTTTGAAAATTCGCACATCAAAGCGGTCAATTCTTTTTTACATTTTACACAACCTATACAACCTTGTTTACATTCTTGTTTTCTGGCTTCACTGTTTTTGTTAAAAAGTTCGTGGAAAGCAAACACAACGCAACCTTCGGGATGACCTTCATCGGTAGCTTTTATTCTTAAAGGATCCGTATACATTGTTTTAACTTTTTTCGCGATTTCGTCTTCGGTTTCAGCTATAAGAATAGAATTTCCGTAAGATTTCGACATTTTTCTTTTATCAAGCCCCGGAACCTTTGCGGATTTTGTAAGTAATGCCTGAGGTTCCAACAAAACTTCACCGTAGAAATTATTAAATCTTCTTGCAATTTCCCTTGTCATTTCCAAATGTGCAAGTTGATCTTCACCTACCGGAACATTTTGTGCTTTATACAACAAAATGTCGGAAGCCATTAAAACCGGATATCCCAAAAATCCGTAATTGTTTAAATCTTTATTTTGAATTTCTTTTAATTGTTCCTTATATGTCGGGCATCTCTGCAACCAACCCAACGGTGTTATCATCGATAAAATCAAAAAAAGTTCCGCATGTTCTTTAACTTCCGACTGTCTGAAAATCACTGCTTTTTGAGGGTCTATTCCAACGGTTAACCAATCGATAACCATATCTATTGAATCATCTTTTATTTTTGATGTATCCGCATAATTGCTTGTTAAAGCGTGCAAATCCGCCACTGCATAAAAACATTCGAAATCCTGTTGAATTTTAATCCAATTTTGTAAAGCTCCGAAATAGTGACCTAAATGTAATCTTCCTGTCGGTCTCATTGCCGACAAAACTCTTTTATTTGCCATTATAAAATCCTTATTACATAGCTCCGCTGAGCAATTTTATTAAAAAATTTGCAGCGGGACCAATTATTTTCCATAAAATATTTGTCATAAGTAATATCAATATTATCCAAAAGCCGTATCTTTCTATTTTTGCATATTTTTGTGCCAAATCTCTCGGCAACAAAAACAATACAACTCTTGAACCGTCCAACGGCGGAACAGGTATTAAATTGAATATCATAAGAACAATATTTATAACTATAACATATTGCATTATGATATAAACGGAAACCAATACGGAAACATCCGCACCGAAAGTTCTTATAAGAAACATTATTAAACCTGCAGACACCGCAAGTAAAAAGTTTGCCGTTACACCCGCCAAAGAAACAAAAATCATATCTCTTTTGGGATTTTTTAAGTTGTACATATTAACAGGAACAGGTTTTGCCCAACCGAAAGCGGGAGCACCTATCAACAACAAAACCGCCGGAAGTATTATTGAACCGAATATGTCTATATGATATATAGGGTTCAAAGTCAGTCGCCCCATAAGCTTTGCCGTAGAGTCTCCCCTTTTATATGCGACAAAACCGTGTGCCACTTCATGAACTATTACAGAAAACAATAATACAACTACCGATATAACGTATTTCATTTTTCGCCTGATTTATCAATATAAAATATCAATAGATTTTATACTTTTTTATAGTCGGTTGTCAACAAAAATCGCAAAGCGATTTTTGAGGCATGGATACATGGAAGTATGGAGGTATAGAAATGACTTAACCGTGAATTGTTTAATTTTTATTTTTTTTTGTATAATCAAACTTTGAATATTTGTTTTTTATTTTTTGAGGTTTAAAATGAAAAAAATTAAGCTGTTGGCAAAAATTTTATTTTGTTTTTTAGTTCTTTTATCTTTACTTGTTGCGGGATTACATTTCGCACTTGTTTATTTTGCTCCGTTGGATTCCGTAAAAGCTAAAATTATAAACACAGTTCACGAACAAACTTTAGCGGATATAAAAATAGGTTCCATATCCGCAAGTATATTTGATTTTCATGTAAAAGATATAGAGCTCAATATAAAAAATCAAAATATAGCAAAAATAGATTCTTTATATATACATTTTTCCCTTATCAAATTATTAAAAGGTCAGCTTAAAGTTAACAGAATAACAATCGAAAACATGGATATGCTTATAGTTAAAGATAAGCAAGGTAAGTTTAATTTTGATCCTATACTCGAATCACCGATGTTCAAAACCGATCCCGAAGAAGAGGCAAATAAAGAAGAAGAAAAAAACAATAACAAGGAAGACGAAAAAACAAATCCGTTAGACCTTTTATTAAACAGCACGCAATTACAAAATTGCAATATAACATATATTGATGAACAATCCGGCATGACAATTGCATTATCCGAAACTTCTTTTGATATGAAAAGTTTTAAGTTCGATAACTTTTTTAAAATAGATTTTTTTACAGATGTTTATTTAAAAACCGCTGAAATGGAGATACAATCTTTGGATATCGCATTAAGTGCCAATGCAAGTTTAAATGAAATGGATTTAACAACGGCAGAAATACAAATTCTATCTTTTGTTTTAAGATTAAAAGATACCATTATCACTACAAAAGGTGTTATTTCCGATTTTACAAATCCTAAAGCAAACATATTGGTAAAAATTATAAATTTATGTTCGGAAAGTTTTTCCGAAATTGCGGATCTTCCCGAATTTAAAATACCTGAAATAAGAATTCAAACATTAACTAATGTAAACTTGGATAACAGTTTGGTTAAAATTGAAAAATTTGATGTTTCGGTTTTAGATTCCACAATAAATGCATCCGGAAACTTAAATTACGGAAAAGAACAACTTGAATACAACATAAATGTTATTATAAATTTTATACTCGATAAAATACATAATGTAACAAAATTAATAAATCCGTATAATCCTACGGGAACTATTAAAGCTAACCTTAATATAACACACACGGAATCGGTATTATCGGGAAATATTTCTTTGTTTGATATTTCCGCTTTCACCCCGCAACTCGGGAATTTTACGGAAATAAATTCGCAGGTAAATATCAATAGTATAAACGATATAAAAATTCCTTCTCTTACCGGAAAGTTGAACAAGTATCCGTTTAAAAGTTCCGCTTCTTATGTTATAGGAAAAGATAAAGGAACAATAACCGCAAACTTTACCGCAGACAGATTTTACGGAAAAATGGCTAAAGGTTACGAACAAGAAACCGCAAAAGAAGAACAAGAAAAGAAAATCGAACAGGAAACAACGCAAAAAGATAATAAAACGGAAGGACAAAATAAAGTAAAAGAAGAATCTTCTTTACCACCGTTGGATATTCTTGTTTCTGCAAATGTAAAGGATATGGATGTTCCTTATTTTATGGGAAAAAACATAGACTTTAAAATGAACATGGAAAAAGTAACTTCCGATATGAACAATGTTGTGGGCACATTAAGTTTAACAACCGATAACGGAACCATTAAAGATATTTATAAATTGACCGAAGCAAATACGGTTGTAAAAGTAATGTTTATGTCTTTAAAAATAGTAAGCGATGTAATAAATGCTTTAAATGTTTTGGAAATTTTAGGTAATATCGGAAGTGCACTTCTTTCTTCCGATAAAGAAGAAGAAAATATTACCGAAATGACCGAGGAGCATGCACAGGAACAAAGCAAAAAAATTGACGGAAAAATAGATTTTCTGTCGTTTATAACTTCAATAAATTTTGAAGAAGGTAAAGGACTTTTCGATAAATGTTCTTTTGTCTCAAATCTTTTGTCTTTTAAAGTTACCGGTGAAATAAATTTTAAAGACGATTTATTAAAAATGACGGTAAATGCAGCCCCCGGAAGACACGAAGATGACGGTATAATGCCGTTAACCATGAAAATAGGCGGAACGATGGAAGAACCGAGCGGTTCGTTAAGTTTATTGGGAAGTGTTACGACTCTTGTAGGAGATGCTTTAATGAAAAATGCGGTATCGGATACATTAAAGTCCGGTTTTACAAAATTGTTGGGCTTAAAAAAACATGATGAAAACGGTAACGAAATTATAGAATCGACAGATACAATAAATACAAATTCAATCGAAACTTCTACGGAAACGGAAACAACCGTAAACCAATCGGGTATTTAAATTTTAAATTTAGTTTTGTATAATTGTTGCTAAAAATAAAAAGGAAAGGTGTAAAAAATCATGAAAAAATTTGGCGGATTAGTATTGTTGTTTTTATGTTTGGTTATTACGGGTTGTACAAAGGAGCAAGTTCAAACTGCTGTTGCAACGGTAAACGGAGTGGAATTATCTTCCGTTGAATTCGATAACAATTTGGAAAGAGTTGTTAATGTAGTTAAAAATCAAAATCCTCAAGCTCTGCAACAACCTTTTGCAAGAGATATTTTAGGTAAAAGAGTTCTTCAGGATATGATAGTAAAAGAAGTATTTTTACAACAAGCAAAGAAATCGAATATCGAAGCAACACAAGAAGAAATAGACAGCATATTAACAAAAGTAAAAGAACAATTTAAATTTAATGCCGACGGTAAAGAATTAACTCCGGAAGAAAAAGATACCGCTCTTGACAATGCAATAAAAGAACAGGGAATAACAAAAGAGCAATATTTAGCTGCAATAGCTGACGATGTCATAATAGAAAAATACAGAAAAGGTCTTATATCTACAAACTTAAAACCTGTAAGTGACGAAGAAACAAAGACTTTCTTCGATAATGTTTCTGCTATTTACAACAACGACAAAAAGAAAATAGAAGAATTACAAAAAAATGAAGGAAGATATAACGAAGCCGATATCGTTGCACAGCAATTAAAAATTTCTCTTGCTCCTAAAGTACAATTTGACTTGATTTTGGTTTATGCGGATAACAACATGTCCAAAGAAGAATTGGCACAAAGAAAACAAATAGCAAACGCAATAAGAAAAGAAATTAAAGATAAATCAAACTTCGCAGATGTCGCAAATAAATATGCTCAACAACAGGATTCAAGAATTTATTCTTCAAAAATGAGTATGTATGAAGGTATGAAACCTGTAGAATTGTCATCAAAAGCTTTCAAATTGAATGTAGGCGAAGTAAGCAATGTTTTTGAGATATTTAGAGATAACGCAGAACCAAATGCAGCTCAAGGATACTTTATAATGAATATTATTGAAAAAGCTGCGGGACAAAAGTTTACCTATGCTTCTTTTGAACAACAATTAAAAGATTATATAAATCAAAAAAGAGCCGAAAGCATAGTTTCACAAGCTGTACAAACTCTTTTGAAAGAAGCTGATATAAAAATAATTAAAACTTTTAAAATGGATAAAGTTGCTCAAAGTTCACAACCGGCAAATCAAACAACAGAGCAACCTGCCGCTTAACAGAAACAGTTTATAAATAAGAAATAGCTCATATCTTTCCCGATATGAGCTATTTTTTCGTTTTTGCGAGTTTGAATTATTAACTGCCTATTGCCGCAGCCAAAACAGCTAAGCAAAGCCCCGTTCCTATACATTGCAGTGCAATATCGCTGCCGTTATTGTAAGAATAATAAACAACTTTATCGTGATGATGTTTGTGATGCGGTTTATGATGAGGTTTAACCTCTTTATAAACTTTTACTACTTTTACATCTTTCTTATGATGCTCTTTTTTATGGACATTTTTATGAGCAGAAACCTGTACTTTCTTTTCGATTTTAGGTTTATTATCCGGTTTGCTCGGTTTACTGCTATGGCCTGCAGCAAAGCTTGAAGTTGTAAGTCCGAACATTAACATTAAACTCAATAAAATTTTTGTAATTTTTAAATTTCTCATTTTGTCCTCCTTTGAAACTTTTTTCAAGTACACAATTAAGACAAAACAAAAAATAAAAAAGTTACAGTATTTTTTTACATTATGATATCAGCCAACTTAAATTCTATGGCTTTTTGAAGTTCTTTAACGGTGGTTTCTATCTGGTAACCTATCTTTCCCGCACTGAAAATAATTACGGGATTATTTTGTGCGGATATATCTATTACGGTAGTAAAAAACTTTTTCATACCGAGCGGAGAACATCCGCCGTGCACATATCCTGTTAAATTAAACAAATCTTTTTGTTTAAGCATTTCTACCGATTTTTCTCCTACGGATAATGCCGCTTTTTTTAAATCGAGCTCTTTTGCCACCGGAACTAAAAAAACATAATGATTTTTGGATTTTGCTACCGTTACAAGAGTTTTAAAAACATATGCCGGATTTTGATTCAACGATTGTGCGACTTCTATACCGCTTATTGCTTTGGAACTGTCGTAAGAATAAGTTTTATATTCGGCATTATTTTTATCCAAAATTCTCATTGCATTTGTTTTTATCATATTTTTATCCATAACTTAAAATAAAAAGACCTATGATTTTTAGTCATAGGCCTTTTATATTTTTAAAGAATTACCATTTATAAGATGCTCCGATATTTCCGCCGAACTGCGATACGGCGCCGGCATCAACACTTAAATCAAGCGAAATATTAATATTTGAATTTATATCATATGCACATCCCAATCCGCCCGAGAAAGATGTACCGGAAAGTTTTGTACTTTCTATTTCAAATTCATAATCGGGAGCATTTATAAAACTACCTTTTGTCGTGAATTTATCTCCCGACAAAATTTGTTTAATTGCCGTTGATACATACCAATTAAACGGTGAAACGGCTCTGCTTTGTAAGCCGACACCTACTCTTGCTTCAGCCTTGGAATATGTATCTTTATTTATTTTTAATCTCTGTTCCGTATTACCGTCTTCTTCAATATCTCCGTTGGAAACTACGGCACAATTTGCACCGACAATAGGTCTTATGGATACTCTGTCATTGAAATCGTATTTATATCCGGCTTCAACATCAAAACTTATTGTATTTGTGGCATATTTGGATGTTATTTCCTGTTTATTAAATCTTAACTTTCTTGTTGTATCATAATCCTGCATAGAGTAACCTATTAAACCTTTAATATCTATATTATCGTTAATTTTGTAATCTCCGTATGCATTAATACCGGCATCAATAACATCCGCTTTGTCATCCATTTGTTTTAACTCACCTTGTCCGTAAAATCCCGCAATACCGAATACCAAATTATCTTCTTTAATTGTATCGTATCCGGCAAGTAAGCCATACATATTATTTTCGAATTTAGGATTTTCTTCGTTTTCGGCAACAGTAAAATTAGTTGTATAAACTTGTGCCCAAACTCTGTTAATATCTTCTCTTCTTTCGGAATAATCGTTTAATCTGTTATAAATAATACCTGCCTTGGAAAACATTGTACTTGCCATAAAAGAATTCGAATAGAAAATTCCGGACAAATCTTGAAGAGCATTAAGGAATGCCGCCTTATCTCCCGTATCTACGTAATTAGAATAATATTGGTTCAATGTAGACAAAACGGATTCCATGTTTCTTGATGCAACATCATCGGAAGCGATTTTGTTAAACAAATCAATCATTTCTTCCTGATTCTTTGTTACACCGGGAATATCATACATTGACCATTCTTGTGCTATCGCCAAGAAAATAGAATTTCCTATTAAAGCCGTACTTGCACTGAATTTAGGATTGCTTAAAATTATATCGAAAATTTTATTTGTAGTATTATCAAAATTATAACTTCCGGTAAATGTTATAAATTCAAATTCTTTCAATGTATTATCATATTCGCTGTCGTCGCCCATAAGATTAACATATAATGTCGAATTTGATTGAACCGTTATATCACCGGAAACTTCAAGAACATCTGTTGCGGTAACACCGTTTTGACTATCAACATCTATATACAATGAAGAGCCTGATCCAAAAGTAACATTTTTGGCTTTCATTTTTTCTCCGGTTTCCCCGTCGGAACCTATGTATACGCTTGAACCGTTTCTGACATTAACGGTTGCATTAAGATTTCCAAAACCTTTAAGTACGGAATTTCCTAAATTAATTGTTCCGGCATTAATAACGGAAGTATCTGTTGTTAAGTCTATCATAGCATCGCTGCAATCTATAACATCGGCATTTATGACGGAATTATTATTAATGATATTTCCCGAAATCATTCTTAAATCATCAAGATTCAATGTTGATGTTGATACCGATAAAGTACCACCGCTTGCCAACGATAAATTATTGGCAATCGTCGCATTGTTTACATCTTCAAAAGATAATAAAGCATTCTCTCCGAGAACGGAAATGGAATTGACTTCAATATCTGATTTTACAAGTAAATTTCCTCCCAACGACCTCAATTCACCCATTCTAAAAGTTCCTTCGGAATCTATTATCATGTCTCCGTTACCGTCTTTTGCCAATATACCTGCGGTAGAAGGGTCATAATCAATGGAATCTCCGGAAAATGTTAATGTATTTTCATTTTCAATAATCACACCCGTTCTAACATAAATGTCGTTTGTTAAATTTACATCCGCCGCTTCAACAACCAATCGTGAAAGATTTTCTTCATCTGTTCCTTCAAAACTGAGTTTTGTATCTCCGTCTATACTGTTATCATCATAAATTCCGATACCGCCGCCATCTAAAACGGTTATTTTCTTTTCATCGGCCGTAGATGCAAAATGAGATGTGCTGCTTATAGACAAAATTCCACCGTCTATAAGAGTTGTATTTGAAACTGTCATATCCGTATCTTCTATTCTAAATCTTCCGCCGTTTATATATAAGCTGTCCAATGCAAAATCCCCATTGCCTTCGGCAATCAAATCTCCGTCTCCGGATTTTACTATTGTTGTATCCGCACCCGATTGAAAATTAATTTTATCCATTTGTACAGTTGTTGTTGCATCGGTAACAAACTCTATATTTTTGGCAATATTTATACCGCCGTCCAAAATATCATTAGATAAAACGGCATCACTTTTTATATGAAATTTAGAGAAAGCTTCCGTAGATGTGGCCTCATTATAAAAATTTATAGCCGTTGCAGACGAGATATTTTTTTCGTTAAATATTATTAAATCTCCGTTAAATATATCTATATCATTATTTTTTATTCCGGAATTTTCTCTAAGTTCCAAGAAAGCCTGTTGACCATCCAAAGAAAAATAAGAATCCGAGTTTACACCTTTATCTAAAATAAATCCGCCTTCGGTAACGGTGAAAGAAGAAATGTTTATTTTTCTGTCTACACCTTCAATTCCGGATATTGTTGCATTACCAAGTCCGTTTTTAATAAATTCAGCTTCGTATCCGGGTCTTGCATCATAACGAACCAAGTCTCCCTGCAAATATAAATTCTGATTATCCGCAACATCTAAAATTGCACCGTTTTTAACATGTATATTGTTAGTTACAATTACATCACCGGCCGTTGTGTTACTGGATACACCGATTGAAGCATAGGTGGTAGAATCTCCTTTAACACCTCCGTCAAACAAAATATTTCCCGTTCCGATTGAATTTGATGTCGCAAGTAATAATCCGCCTTCGGTAATATATGTTCCCCTATCATATGTATTTTCTCCGGAAATAGTTACTAATCCCGATCCCAACTTCCTCAAATACATTTCACCTCTTAAAGAACCGGAATATTCTTTATCTTCATCTTCTTGTAACACAAGTTCAAAGAAAGCAGTTTCTTTTTCTATACAATCTTCTGTAATACCATTGGCAACCGTTATTGTTTCATCCGCTAAATTATCAACATTCGACACTAAATAATTAGATTCTCCTCCACCCAATTCTTTATTTCCGAAAGATATATAAAAATGTTTCATATCATTAGCTTCATCACTTGACAATTTTAACAATGAATTACGAACAAAAGCAAAACCCAAAGAATCTTTGCCTTCTTCGGCTTTTATTTGACCGGTAAGTTCTACCTGATCTCCGCCGGTAATTGATATACTTCCGTTTGAACTGAAAATAGTATTATTGAACTTATTTGTTTCTAACTCATTATTTTTAATTTGATTAATAACTTGCGAAGGATTTAGGGATATATTGGGAGAAGAAAGACCCAAAGAGCCTCCGTTAGCTATATATATATCAGCACTTCCTAAATTTTCCTGAAAGTTTGCTATAACCATACCTTCTTCTATAGACCAGCCCAAACCGCCGGAATTTGCACCTGTTAATCCCGTTCCGTCGGCAGAAGCTAACGACAACCATCCTGCACCTTTTTTTACAAAAGTTCCGCTACCGGATATATCACTATAATCTAAATAAACAACTCTTTTGGATATACCGGTTTCATCAGGACCTTCTCCTTCAACATTAAAAACAGCTCTATTGGAGTTGATTATGAAATTATTTGTCATATGAGCAATATTATTTTGATTATCCATTTGAACAAGATCTTGAACTTCCGTAATACTATCTCCCTCTTTAGCCTCGGGAAGGATATAATCTTCGCTTGTAACATCGGAAACATTTCTAAAAGTTAAAATTGTTTCGGCATCTCCGTCTTCAAAAACAATGTCGCCCGTAAACAAATAATCATCGACATTTCCTTCTGAAAAATTTGTTTCTCTATTGAAATAAAATCTTTCTTTCCCCTCATATACATGTAATCCGTTATTAAAGGATACAGATGAAATATTAATTGTTTCATCATCATATGGATCTTGCTTATATTGCAAAGAAACATCATACAGTTTAGTTACTAAATTATATTCATTTCTTATCGACAATTCACTGCCCGAGTTTAAAATTATTTTTCCTGCATTATTTATTGACAATGTCGCTAAATTTTCTTCATTGGCATAAATATATTCTTTTTCTCCTTCCCCCTCGCCTTTATACATATACTCCCAATCACTATTTAAAATAACTTTCGTTCCCGCTCCAATATTTACATTATCATATATTTGTGTATCGTCATACCAATCGTTAAAACCTTTAAAATCGAACTTTAAATTTTTACCCTCTTCGATTTCAAGATTATTATCTTCTGCAAAAACAAAACCCGTCGGAATACAAAAAAGACTCAAAACTAAAAAAACAATAAGTTTTTTTAAATTCATTAATCCTCCAAATTATTTATAAATATTTGCATAAAATTTATGTAAGTGTATAACGACATAATTATAGTATATTTTTTAATTTATTTCTATAACATTTTTATAAAAAAACAGGCACTCTACCGACAATGGTAAAGTGCCTGTTGTATTTTCGATTATTTTAAATTATATAACCAATTTAACTACTGCCATTTCCGCAGCATCGCCTCTTCTTAATCCGAGCTTAAATATCTGTGTGTATCCGCCGTTTCTTTCTTTGTATCTCGGAACCAAAACTTCAAACACTTTTTTAACAACTTCTTTATCCGTTATTTCGGAATGTAAAGCTTTCTTGGCATTCAAGTCTGCTGCTTTTGCTTTTGTTATAAGTTTTTCCGCATATCTTACAACTTCTTTTGCTCTTGGAACTGTTGTTGTAACTTTTTCGTGCAAGAACAAAGATGTTGTCATATTTCTCATCATAGCTCTTTTATGTGATGGTGTAACTGCTAATTTTCTTGTGTTATGATTTTTTATCATTATAATTGCTCCTTCAAAGACAAGCCGATTGCCGACAATTTTTCTTTAATTTCTTTCAATGAAGTTTTTCCGAACTTATCGAATTCCATCAAATCAACTTCGGAATAAGAAATAAGCTGTCCTATTGTTTCTATTTCTGCATTTTTTAAACTGTTTGAAGCTCTTGTTGTCAAATCCAATATACTGATTGGTTGAGCTTTCAATTCTTCGGTTTTATCTTCCTGTTTTGGTTGTTCTGCCGCTACAGCTTCTTGTTGTGCTTCGTCAGCAACGGAAGCTTCACCGGTGAAAATCGTAAGAGTATTTCTTAAAATTTTTGCAGATTCTATTAAAGCATCTTGTGGAGAAATAGAACCGTCTGTCCATATTTCCATAACGAGTCTGTCATAGTTTAAATCTTGACCTACTCTGGTGTTTTCAACCTGATAGTTTACTTTTGTTATAGGAGAAAATAAAGCATCCATAACAATCGTATTTGCTGCATATTTGTGTTCTTTTATAGATTCCGCTCTGACATATCCTCTGCCTTTAGAAACTTCCATTTCCATTTCCAAAGTTGTTCCGGCATCTATGTTGGCAATTTCCTGTTCGGGATTCATAATCTCTACGGAAGCATTTTTTTCTATATCCGCAGCCGTAACTTGTCCGCCTTTATTTACTTTTAAGTAAATTTTTTCAGGACCGTCGGAATTTAATTTAACTCTGATTTTTTTAAGATTAAGAACTATTTGTAAAGCATCTTCTCTAACGCCTTTAAGAACAGCATATTCGTGATCTGCACCTTTTATTGTAACAGAAGTTATAGCTGCACCTTCAATGCTTGAAAGCAATATTCTTCTTAAAGAGTTACCGATTGTATTACCGTAACCTCTGTCGAAAGGCTGAGCAATAAATCTTCCGAATGTTTTTGTAGCTGTTTTTTCTTCCAATTGTAATTTCTTTAATTTTTCTAAATCTGGCATTTTCATGCTATATTACTCCATTTTAACCCACTGTCTTTCAAGCGGTTATTTTTTATTTTGAATAGAATTCTACAATCAACTGACCGTTTATAGGATGTGAAAAATCTTCCTTTAAAGGTTCATTAACAACTTTGCCTTCAATAGCATTTTTATCAAATGTTAACCAACTCGGAACCGCTACCGGGTTTTCCATAAGTTTCTTCAAATTAACATTATCTTTATAACTTGCTTTAACCGTTATAACATCATCTTTTTTAACTTGGTATCTCGGAACATCTATCTTCTTTCCGTTAACACAAATTAATCCGTGCATAACCATTTGTCTTGCATTCTTTCTTGAATAAGAAAGACCTAATTTATAAACAACATTATCGAGTCTCATTTCAAGAAGTTTCAACAATGTATCGCTTGTAAGACCGGGCATTTTTTCTGCAACAACGAAATATCTCTTAAATTGTTGCTCGGTCAAACCGAATACTCTTCTTGCTTTCTGTTTTTCTCTCAAATGTTTTCCGTAATCCGAAATTTTACCTTTCTTTGCTCCGTGCTGTCCCGGTGCATTTTTACCTCTTTTTCTGTCTAATGCACACTTTGTAGAGCATCTTTCACCTTTTAAAAATAATTTTTCTCTTTCTGCCCTGCATTGTTTGCAGGCTGAACCAATATAACGAGCCATCTATTAAAATCCTCCGAATAATTTTTACCTTTTTATATTACAAAACTACTATACTCTTCTTGGCTTTGGCGGACGGCAACCATCATGAGGAACCGGTGTAACATCCTTAATTGCAGATATCATAAGGCCCGAAGATTGAAGTCCTCTGATTGCGGTTTCTCTTCCCGGCCCAGGACCGTTAACGAAAACTGAAACTTGTTTTACGCCGCAATCCATAGCTTTTTTACCTACTGCCGCTGCTGTCATTTGAGCCGCAAACGGAGTTCCTTTTTTTGCACCTTTAAATCCTGAACCTCCTGCTGATGCCCAAACCAATGTATTTCCTTTATCGTCGGTAATACTAACGATTGTATTGTTAAATGTTGACTGAATATATGCTCTTGCCATTCCGCCGGCAAATTTTATTTTTCTTTTTGATGAGCTAACTTTCTTTTCTGCCATTATCTTTAAGCCTCCAACTTATATTTGACACTATTTTTTATTTTTTTGCACCTTTAGCTTGTGCTGCTTTTCCTGCACCTGCACCTACGGTCTTTCTCTTTCCTCTTCTTGTTCTTGCATTTGTTTTACTTCTTTGTCCTCTTACAGGAAGATTTCTTTTATGTCTCATTCCTCTGTAACTGCCGATATCTATCAATCTCTTGATATTAGCTTGAATTTCTCTTCTCAAATCACCTTCAACCTTATATTCTTTCGTGATAAGATTGTTGATTTGGTTAACTTCACCTTCAGTAAGATCTTTTACTCTTTTTGCAGGATCAAGATTAAGTTCTTTGATAATCGCATCTGAGAAAACAGGTCCGATACCGTAAATATATCTTAATGCTATATCTAATCTTTTGTTTTTTGGTAAATCTACACCGGCAACTCTTGCCATCTTTTCCTCCGCTAAAAATATTTATTTTATATTATTTGACTTCTAAATTCAACAACTTAAAAATTAACCTTGTCTCTGTTTGTGTCTCGGATCATCACAAACAACTCTTACAACACCTTTTCTTTTTATAACCTTGCATTTCTGGCATATAGGTTTTACTGATGCTCTAACTTTCATTATTTTACTCCTATTTATCTCTATATGTGATTCTTCCTCTTGTTAAATCATAAGGAGAAAGTTCAACTTTTACTTTGTCGCCCGGCAAAATTTTTATGTAGTGCATTCTCATTTTGCCACAAATATGTGCCAAAATTACATGACCGCCTTCTATTTCTACTTTGAACATTGCATTAGGCAACGATTCAAGTATTTTACCGGAAACTTCAATTTTTTCTTCTTTTGCCATTTTTTTACCTTCGGTACTCACTTTTTATCTTAAAAAAGATAACCTTACACACTACTGCCGTTACTTTTTTGTTAAAATTTCGTAACCTGTTTCCGTTACGGCAACAGTATGTTCAAAATGAGCACACATACTACCATCTCTTGTTACTACTGTCCAATTGTTGGATAACACATCGACTTTATGTGTTCCGACATTGACCATTGGCTCTATAGCAATAACCATACCCGGCACTAATCTCGGTCCTGTTCCTGGTTTTCCGTAGTTAGGAACACTCGGTTCTTCATGCAGATGTCTGCCAAGCCCGTGACCGCAATAATCACGAACTATTGAAAATCCGAAAGGTTCTACATAACTTTGGACTGCGTAAGAAACATCTCCCAACCTATTGCCCGGTTTGACCTGCTCTATAGCCTTATATAATGAGTCTTCGGTAACCTGTAAAAGTTTCTGTGTTTGTGCATCTATCTTACCTACGGGATATGTATAAGCCGCATCTGAGTAATACCCCTGATAAATACAACCTACATCAACAGTTACTATGTCGCCTGAAGAAAGTTCACGAGAGTCATTCGGTATCCCATGAACAAGCTCATCATTAACTGAAACACATGCCGATCCGGGAAAACCACCGTATCCCAAAAAAGCAGGTTTCATTTTAAAAGAACTTATCATTCTGTATACTTCAACGTCTATATCTTTCGTAGACAATCCCGGCTTTATAAAACTTTTTAAACTCTCCAAAATTTCCGCAGTTGCTTTACATGCAACTCTCATTTTGTCAAGTTCTTCTTTACTTTTTAATTCAATGTTGCTGGCCAAGATATCCTTCTTATTTTACATTATTATTAACAAAATTTTCAATCTGTTCAAAAACTTTATCCGGAGAAACGGCACCGTCTATTTTCGCAACAACACCGCTTTTATCGTAGTATTCCGCCAAAGGTTTTGTTTGTTTTTCATAAACAACCAATCTTTCCTTTATTGTGTCCGGATTATCATCTTTTCTTTGCACAAGTTTTGCACCGCAAAAATCGCAAATACCTTCTTGTTTAGGCGGTTTTAATTCTATATTAAAACTGCCTCCGCATGAAGGACAAACTCTTCTTCCGGCTAATCTTTTTATAACTTCTTCCTGTGCAATATCTATATAAAAAACCGCTGCTATTTTTCTGTTTAATTGTTGTAAAAACTTATCAAGTTCTTGTGCTTGAAATATTGTTCTCGGAAAACCGTCCAATAAAAATCCGTTTTTACAATCGTCTTTTTGTAATCTTTTTACAACCATGTCAACAATCACACTGTCCGGAACCAACTGACCTGAAGTTAAATATTTTGCAAACATAGGATCATCTTTAGCTTCTCTTATCATATCACCGGTAGAAAGGTGAACTACATTAAATTTGCTGCTTATTGTTTTTGCTTGTGTTCCTTTTCCCGCTCCCGGAGGTCCGAATAATATAAAATTAAATTGTTTCATAGTTTATTCTCTTAAAATTATTTTATGTTAAACCATCTGCCTTTAATTCTGCCTTCTTTCATGAAACCTTCATAATGTCTCATTATAAGGTGAGATTCTATCTGACCGATAGTATCCAAAGATACACCCACAACGATAAGTAATGAAGTTCCGCCGAAGAAGAAAGGTGCAGACATCATGGTTCTTAAATAATCAGGCAAAACTGCTATACATGCTACAAACAATGCACCGCCCAATGTAACTCTTTCCAAAACTTTTTGAATATATACTGCTGTCGGTTCGCCCGGTCTGATACCCGGAACAAATCCGCCAGACTTTTTCATATTTTCCGCTAAATCTTTCGGGTTGAAAGAAATTGAGTTATAGAAATAGCAGAAGAATATTACCAAACCTGCATATACTAAATTATAAACCCATGAACTTCTGTTAAACCAATCTGTTATTGTTTTTGATACGGGAATTCCCCATACTGTCCAATCCGGAGCAAACTGTGCAATTGTCAAAGGAGCTGACAAAATTGATACTGCGAAGATAACTGCGATAACACCGGACTGATCAACTTTAATAGGCAAGAAAGATGTTTGTCCGCCGTACATTCTTCTTCCAACCATTCTTTTTGCATAGTTAATAGGAATTCTTCTTTGTGCTGTTTCTACCCAAACAACGAGTGTTAAAACAACCAAAACCAAAGCCAATAAAACTATTGCCAAAAGCAATGAAAGTTCTTCCATTTGTATAAGCTTTATAACACCTAAACATGCCGACGGTAGTCTTTCAACGATACCTGCAAAAATGATTAAAGAAATACCGTTACCGATACCTCTTTCCGTTACCTGCTCACCGAGCCACATTATAAGAACGGTTCCCGTTACAAGTGTAAATACCGTCATAACCATCCAAGACATTGTAGGATCCAAAACTATAGGCATACCGCTTGGGGTAGGCATTCTCATTATAGCCATTGTAAGACCGAATGATTGTATTGCACCGAGTATAAGAGTTCCGTATCTTGTAATTTGGGTAAGTTTTTTTCTTCCCTGCTCGCCTTCTTTTGCCAATCTGTCTAAATAAGGAATAACATGGGCACCCTGCATCAAACTCATGATAATGGATGCGTTGATGTAAGGCATAATACCCATTGAAAAAACAGACATTCTGTTTAATGCTCCACCGGAGAACATATCCAAAAATCCGAGCAACCCGTTACTGTTTGCCTCAAACAAAGATCTTACGGCATCTGCATTGATTCCCGGAATAGGTACTGCCGCACCTATTCTGTAGGCAACGATTATCGCTAATGTAAATAACACTTTACTTCTGAGTTGTGGTATCTTAAAGATATCTGCAATTTTATTAAACATAATTATTCCCTATATATAAATTTTTAATTACTTAACTATTTCAGCTTTTCCGCCTGCTTTTTCTATTTTTTCTTTTGCTGTTTTTGAAAAAGCATCTGCTTTAACGATGAAATTTTTCTTTACATCACCTTTAGCAAGAATTTTTACCAAACCGTTTTTCTTTATTATTCCGGCTTTTTTAAGAGATTCTTTTGTTATTTCGGCACCTGCATCGAATTTTGATTCGATGGAGCTTACATTAACAATTTCATATTCCGTACGGAACATTGCATGACTGAAACCTCTCTTAGGGGTTCTTCTAACGATAGACATCTGTCCGCCTTCGAACCAAGACATTTTTCCGTCGCCGGATCTTGCTTTTTGGCCTTTATGTCCTCTCGTTGAGGTTTTACCGTGACCTGAGCTTTCACCTCTACCAACAATTTTCTTTCTATGTTTTGCACCTGCTGCAGGTGCTAATGTGTTAAGACCTATCATATTTCTGCAACCTCTTTATTTCTTATTTTAGCAACATCTTCTTTTGTTCTTAAACCTTTCAATGCTTCTATTGTTGCATAAACAACATTAAATTTGTTTGCTGTTCTCATAGACTTTGTAAGAATATCTGAAATTCCTACTGCTTCAAGAACGGCTCTAACAGGACCACCGGCAATAACACCTGTTCCCGGAACTGCAGGTTTCAACAAAACTTTTCCTGCACCGGAAACTCCGATGATTTCGTGTGGAATTGTTGTGTTTCTTAAAGCTATGGATACCATGTTCTTTTGAGCATAAGCACTGCCTTTTTTAATTGCAGCTTGAACTTCGTTTGCTTTACCTAAACCACAACCTATTTTACCTTTGCCGTCACCAACAACCACCAAAGCGTTAAAAGAGAATCTTTTTCCACCCTTAACAACTTTTGCAACTCTGTTGACAGCTACTACGGTTTCTATTAAACCGCTTTCATTTTCATTTTCTTTTTCTTTTTTATTTACTTTATTATCAGCCAACTTATCCCCCTGTACGACAACAAGCCAATTATATAAATTTTTAGTTTTAATTAAAACTCAAGTCCACCGGCTCTTGCTTCGTCGGCAAGTGCTTTTACTTTACCGGTATAAACTTTTCCTGCTCTATCGAAAACAACTTTTTTAATATTCTTTTCAACAGCTTTTTTAGCAATCAATTGTCCTACTGCTTTTGCTGCTTCAACGGTATCTGTAGATTTCAATGTACCTTTAATTTCTGCAGACAAAGTTGATGCTGCTGCCAAAGTAAAACCTTTAGAATCGTCTATTACTTGTGCATAAATATGTTTATGACCACATTTAATATTGAGTCTTGGTCTTTCAGTTGTTCCTTCAACTTTACTTCTTATTCTTTTCTTACGAAAACCTAATCTTATTTTTGAACTTTTCATTTACAACCCTCTATTTATTTATCAGATTATTTCTTAGAACCTGCTGCTGCTTTACCTGCTTTTCTAATAATCTTTTCACCGACATATTTTATACCGAATCCTTTATATGGTTCCGGCGGTTTTACAGCTCTGACTTGTGCTGCAAAAGCTCCTACTTTTTGTTTATCTGCACCAGAGATTGTTAATGTAGGAATTTTGTCTTGTGTCATACCGGTAACAACTTTTATTCCCTCGGGAATATCCAATGTTACTGTATGAGAATAACCTACTGTCAAAGTGATTTGTTTCCCGCTAATAACAGCTTTAAAACCCAAACCGTCAAGTTCAAGTTCTTTTTTGTATCCGCTTGTTACACCTTCAATCATATTGCAAACAAGACCTCTCATAAGACCTTGCATCATATTTGCTTCTTTTGATTCTGCTTTCTGTTCCAATGTAACAGTTGAATTTTCAATTTTTACATTTATTCTCTCGTCGATTAATTGAGAGAGTTTTCCATTTGCACCCGAAATTTCCAAAATTCCGTTTTTGAATTCTGCTTTTACTTTTTCAGGTATTGTTATTGGTTTTTTTCCTAAGCGACTCATTTCAAAACCTCATATTTAAATTTTACCAAACATATCCGATTACTTCGCCACCGACTCCGGCTTGTTTTGCTTTTTTGCTCGACATCATTCCTTTTGATGTAGAAATTATTGCTACACCGAAACTGCCGAGAACATTTTTCAATTCTTCAGCTCTTTTGAAAATTCTCAAGCTTGGTTTTGAGCTTCTTTTTATTCCCTGAAGAACTGCCTTTCCGTTTACATCATACTTCAAATAAACTCTTAAAACACCTTGTTTTTGATCTTCAATGTGTTTATAGTTTGCAATATATCCTTCTTCTTTCAAAACTCTTGCTATTTCTGTTTTTACTTTTGAAGATGGGATATCAACTTTTTCATGAAGTTTTGCATTCGCATTGCGAATTCTAACAAACATGTCTGATATAGGATCTGTAATCATTACACCTAACCTCTTTTTAATTTTAAATTACTTCTAACTGCAAATTACCAACTTGACTTTGAAACACCCGGTATTTCACCATTGTGTGCAAGTTTACGAAAGCATATTCTGCATAAACCGAAATCTCTGTAGTAGCCTCTAGGTCTTCCGCACAGGCGACATCTATTCCTGAACCTAGTTGCAAACTTTTGAGGTTTGCGCATTTTTGCTTCTGCTGATGTTGTTGCCATAAACGCCTCTATTTTTTAAAATTTATATACATTGTTTACTACAATGTCCGTCAATAACTACTATTTTCTTTTCTTGAAAGGCATACCTAAAAATTCCAATAATGCCTTTGCATGTTCGTCTTTCTTTGCCGTCGTTACGATTGTTATATTCATTCCTCTGGGTTTATCGGATTTTTCAACGTTGATTTCAGGGAATATATATTGTTCCGTAAGACCGATATTAAAGTTTCCTCTACCGTCGAATTTATTAGGTTCTACACCTCTAAAATCTCTGATTCTAGGCATTGCGATGTTCATGAGTCTGTCTAAGAACTCAAACATCATTGCTCCTCTTAAAGTAACTTTAACACCTATCGGCATACCTTCTCTGATTTTAAAGTTGGAAACTGATGCTTTTGCTCTGCAGGTAACAGGTTTTTGACCGGTTATAGCTGCAAGTTCCGCACTTGCTGTTTCCAAAACTTTAACATTTTCTTTTGCTTCTGAAAGTCCGATGTTTATAACAACTTTTGAAACTTTCGGAACTTCGTTTGCATTCTTAAAACCGAACTCTTTTTCCAAGGCCGGTATTACATTTTTTACATACAATTCTTTTAATCTAGGAACTTGATTCATATTTATCTTTCCTTATAACTAAACTATAATTTCTCCGCATTTTCTGCAAACTCTAACTTTCTTTCCGTCTGACAATTTGTCAAATTTAGGTCTGTTAGGTTTATTACATTTCGGACATACCAACATAACATTTGAGATTGAAATAGGTGATTCTTTTTCTTTTATACCACCCGGGTCTCTCTGTGTAGGTTTTGTATGTCTTTTAACAAAGTTAACTTTAGAAACGACAACTTTATTGGTTTCATCATAAACCTTTAAAACTTCGCCCTCTTTACCTTTGTCTTTTCCTGCTAAAACTACAACTTTATCTTTTTTCTTAATGTTAAGCATATTTCTATCCCGTTAAACTTAATTATATTACTTCCGGTGCAAGAGAAATAATCTTAAGATAATTTGCTTCTCTCAACTCTCTTGCTATAGGGCCAAATATACGAGTACCTTTTGGTTCCCCTTCGTCGTTGATGATTACTGCTGCATTATCATCAAATCTGATATATGTTCCGTCTTCTCTGCGATATTCTTTTGCTGTTCTAACGATAACAACCTTAACAACATCACCTTTTTTAATGTTGCCGTGAGGTATAGCATCTTGAACAGAAGCCATTACAACATCACCGAGGCCGGCATATCTTCTTTTCAAACCTTTCATAACTCTGAAGCATCTTACTTTTTTTGCTCCTGAATTATCTGCTACATTTAAAATTGTTCTTTCTTGAATCATTGTCTTTTTCCTTATGCTTTGTTTACAACTGCCGTCAAAATCCATCTTTTGGTTTTTGACATAGGTCTTGATTCCATTATAGAAACTAAATCACCCATTTTAGACTCATTTTTTTCGTCATGAACAGAAAATTTAGATTTTACTCTTATTATTCTGCCATACAATGGATGTTTAATTGTTCTTTCAACAGCTACAACTCTTGTTTTAGAAGACTTGTCGCTAACTACTATTCCTTGCATTACTTTTCTTTTTCCTCTAGCTTCCATTGTTCCTTCCTATTGGGAATTAGTTTCCCTTTTTTTGCTCAGCAAGAAGAGTTTTTATTCTTGCTATTGTTCTTCTCATCTCTCTTATTTCGAGAGGATTTTTTACCGGTGCCGTTGAGTTTCTAAACTTTAACTTGTAGTATTTATCTTCTAATTCAACAAGTTTAGCATTCAATTCAACCGATGACATACTTTTTATTTCTTGCCAATTTTTCTGTTTCATCTTTCTCTTCCGTTATTATATTTCTTGTCTTACTAAAATTTTGCAATGTATCGGAAGTTTATCTGAAGCAAGTTTCAATGCTGCTCTTGCGTCTGCTTCAGGAATACCTTCCATTTCAAACATTACTCTGCCGGGTCTAACTACGGCTACCCAAAATGCTGGATCTCCTTTTCCTTTACCCATTCTGGTTTCTGCAGGTTTCTTCGTAATAGCTTTATCCGGGAATACTCTTATCCAGATTTTTCCGCCTTTTTTTGTGTATTTTGTCAAAGCTATACGAGCTGCTTCGATTTGGTTACTGTTTAACCAAACCGGCTCAAGAGCTTGAAGTCCGAAAGTACCAAAAGAAAGAGTTGTTCCGCCTTTTGCATACCCTTTCATTCTTCCTCTTTGAGTCTTTCTGTATTTTACTCTCTTTGGCATCAACATATATTTTGTCCTTCCTTACTTATTATCTTGGCCAACTTGTGAAGCACCTACTTCTTCAACATTTTCAACAAGTTTAGCTTCTTCCAAAAGTTCTTTTGCTGTCTTTTGGAAATGTTCTTTTTTGAATATCCAAACTTTTATTCCGATTTTTCCCATTGTTGTGTTTGCTTCGGAAAAACCGTAATCAATTTCTGCTCTGAATGTTTGAAGAGGAACTCTTCCTTCTTTCAACCATTCTGTTCTTGCGATTTCGGCTCCGCCTAATCTTCCAGAACACATAACTTTTATACCTTGAGCACCTGCTGCCATTGCTTTTTCAATAACTTTTTTCATTGCTCTTCTGAAAGCAACTTGTTTTTCCAATTGATAAGCAATACCATCAGCGGCAAGCTGAGCATCGATTTCAGCTCTCTTAATTTCCATAACATTAACGAAAGCTTTTCTTCCTGTCATTTGCTCAACTTCCATTCTAATGTTTTCTATACCCTGACCGCCTTTACCGATAACGATACCGGGTCTTGAAGTATAGATGTTTACTCTAATATATTTTCCTGCTCTTTCAAGTCCGATTTTTGAAACTGAAGCCATTTTCAATTTTTCTTTCAAATAAGCTCTTATTCTAAAATCTTCTTCTATAAAGTCAGGCATTTCTTTTAGGTTAAACCATTTAGAATCCCAATCCTTAATGTAACCGACTCTAACGCTCTTAGGATGAATTTTATGACCCATATTTCCTTACCTTTTACTAAATTTTCTATTTTTCAGCAGTTTCTTTTTTTTCTGCTTTTTTTGCTGTTTTTTTAACAGCTGTTTTTCTTGTCTTTTTTGCAGGAGCTTTTTCTTCTGTTGCTGCCGCATCTGCAGGAGCTACAGGAGCTTTAACTGCTGCTGCTTTTTTCTTTCTTTTTGCCGGAACAACACCTTCATCCGTAACAATTATTGTTAAGTGAGATGTTTTTCTCTTGTAACCTAAACCTCTGCCCATAGGACCTGGTCTCATTCTTTTCAATGTAGGACCTTGACCTACCCAAGCTTCTTTAATCTTGATGCTAGAAAGGTCTTTAAGTTTGCCTGCATTTGCTACTGCACTTTTCAAAACTTTTTCTACAAGTTCAGTTGCATTTTTAGGTAAGAAAGAAAGAATTTCAAATGCTTTATCAACTCTTTGATTTCTTATAACAGTCAAAACTTGATTAACTTTTCTAGGAGCATATCTTACAAATCTTGCTATTGCTCTTGCTTCCATCTTTTTCGTCCTTTGCCTTTTTTTATTCGTCTCTATTTTTCAACTTTCATCATTATGTTAATGATGTTTCTTGCTTTGTCATTCCACCGTGACCTTTAAAAATTCTGGTAGGTGCGAATTCACCAAGCTTGTGTCCAACCATTTGTTCCGATATAAATACCGGAAGAAATTTTTTACCGTTATGTATAGCTAATGTATGTCCTACAAAATCCGGTGTAATAACCGATGCTCTTGCCCAAGTTTTTATAATCTTTTTCTCGCCGGACTCATTTAACTTTTGCATTTTCTTTAAAAGTTTCGCATCTACATAAGGTCCTTTTTTAATTGACCTACTCATCTGTTAAACTCCTGTTGCTAAAATTACTTAGCTTTGTTTCTGTGACTTACAATCATCCAATCCCAAACTTTTCTTGGTCTTGTTTTGAAACCCTTTGCTGGTTGATTCCATGGACTGCGAGGTTGATTGTTGCCTTTTGATCTACCTCTACCACCACCGTGCGGATGGTCAACTGAGTTCATGGCGGTACCGCGCACATGAGGTTTCTTACCGAAGTGGCGATGTCTTCCAGCTGAACCTATTGACATGTTTTCATGTTCAACATTTCCAACTTGTCCCACTGTTGCATAACACCTAACTAGAACTAGTCTTATTTCTCCGGAAGGCATTCTTACGTGAGCATATTCGTCTTCTTTTGCGAGTAACTGCGCAGAAGAACCAGCAGTTCTTACCAACTGTGCTCCTTTACCCGGAACTAATTCCAAATTATGGATAAACGTACCTACAGGCATAGCGGAAAGAGGAAGTGCATTACCTTCTTTTATCTCGGCATTCGGACCGGACATTACAACATCCCCAACCTTTAAACCTTTAGGTTGTATTATGTATCTTTTTTCTCCGTCTTCATATTGAACCAAAGCAATTCTGCTCGATCTGTTAGGATCGTATTCAATAGAAAGAACTTTTGCAGGCATATTGATTTTATCTCTTTTAAAATCAATAATTCTGTAGTATCTTTTGTGTTCACCGCCTCTAAATCTTACCATTACTTGACCGGTATTATTTCTGCCGCCGGTTTTCTTTGCGGGAACAATCAAAGACTTTTCAGGTTTCTTTGTTGTGATTTCTGAAAAATCTTCTACCGTAATGAATCTTCTTACGGGAGTGTACGGCTTAAACGTTTTGATTGCCATCTTTTTTTCCTTTTTTTCGGGCGGAAAAGCTATTCAATACCGAATGTTCATTCTTATCTGAATTAGCTCTCTCTTTATTACCTGCTTAGACTTCTATCTTTTACAATATAACTTCTAAGAGATGACCCATATTTTTTTTGCTTAACTAAATTAAGCTTCTTCTATTGTTATTTCCTGACCTTCTTTAAGCTTTACTATAGCTTTTTTCCAGTCACTTTTTGTACCTTCGTGCATACCCATTCTTTTTGTTTTACCGTTAAAAATTGCGGTATGAACACTAACTACATTTACACCAAACATTTCTTCTACTGCTTGTTTGATTTGATATTTGTTAGCATCTTTATCAACTACGAAAGTATATTTTCCTTCTTTTTCTTTTGCAACAGCTGCTTTTTCTGTTACAAGAGGTTTCTTAATAATGTTTCTTATATCCATTTTACTCTCTCTTATGCTTGCTTTTCTTTTATGCTATCAATTGCTTCAGGTGTTGTAACGATTTTATCTGCCCACATAACTTGATAAGCATTCAAATTTGCAATTTGTTCTACAACAACATCTTTTATATTTTTTGCTGCTGTTTTAACAACATCATCTTTCTTTGAAAGTGCGATAATAACTTTCTTTCCGTCAACTTTCAAATTCTTTAAGAATGTTGCTACATTCTTTGTTTTAGCTTCTTCAAATTTTATCAAATCAACCAAAACCAAATTGTTTTCTTGTGCTAAGTTAGCAAATGCCATACTTAATGCAAGTTTTCTTTTTTGTTTAGGCATCTTCTGATAATAATCTCTCGGTTGAGGACCAAATACGATACCACCTTTTCTCCAAAGAGGTGAATTTCTTTGTCCTGCTCTTGCATTACCTGTACCTTTCTGCTTCCAAGGTTTTGCACCTGAGAAAGAAACTTCTCCTCTGGTCTTGGTAGCATGTGTTCCGGATCTCAAGTTTGCAAGATAACCTGTTGTAATTTCATGAAGAAGAGCTGTTTTAACTTCTGTATTAAAATATTCCGGAAGTTCATATCTTCCTTTTTCTTTACCTTCAACGGTATAAACTATTGTATCCATTATCTTTTTGTCCTATTTACTAATTTTTATTTTTTCTTTGCTGCTTTCTTTTCTTCTACTTTAACAGGAACTTTCTTTATTGTATTATTAACAATAAGAGTACCTGTTTTAACAGAAGGAACTGCTCCTCTAACGAGAAGTACGTTCTTTTCTGCATCAACATTTACAACAAGCAATTTTTGTATTGTAACATATTCTTGACCCATATGTCCAGACATTCTCATGCCTTTGAACAATTTTTGAGGGCCTTGTCCGCCTGATGAACCTCTTGCTCTCATTCTATCAGATTGACCTCTTGTTCTCGGTTGCATTCCAAAATTGTGTCTTTTTATAACACCGGCAAAACCTTTACCTTTTGAAATACCGCTAACATCAACATAGTCTCCTGCTTTAAAAATATCAGCTTTTATTTCTTGACCTACTGTATATCCGGAAACATCATCAGTTCTGAACTCTCTCAAGATTTTTTTAGGAGCTATATTATTTTTCTTTAAATGCCCTAATTGAGCTTTTGTAAGTTTCTTTTCTGCAACATCTTTGAAACCTAACTGAACGGCATTATAACCGTCATTTTCAACAGTTTTAATAGCAGTAACTACACATGGTCCTGCTTCTATAACTGTTACCGGCACAAGTTTGCCTTTTTCATCAAAAACCTGTGTCATACCTATTTTTGAACCAATTATTGACTTTAACATATTTTCTCTCTACTTTAAATTTTAGTTTAATGTATCGAGGATGTATGGAAACAAAATTCCATACTTTTATCCCTCTATACCTCGCAACTTTGCTTTCGCAAAATTACATTTTTATTTCAATATCTACTCCGGCAGGAAGATCCAATTTCATCAATTCTTCCACCGTATTTCCTGAAGGTTCACAGATATCAACCAATCTCTTATGAACTCTCATTTCAAACTGCTCTCTCGATTTCTTATCAGTATGAACTGATCTGTTAACCGTATATTTCTTTATGTTTGTAGGCAAAAGCATAGGACCGGTTATTGTTGCACCTGTTCTTCTTGCTGTTTCTACAATTTTCTTTAAAGAATCGTCTAACATTTTACAATCGTAAGAACGAAGTTTTATTCTTATTCTATCTGTTTTGTTTACTGCTACTTTTTCGTTTGACATATTATTTTTCCTGTATTTTAATTATTCAATGATCTTTGTAACAACGCCTGATCCTACTGTTCTTCCACCTTCTCTGATTGCAAATCTCAATTGTTCATCCATTGCTACCGGCATTATCAAT
>ODAJ014745507.1_pt1 | contig 33322 bp, 37 predicted proteins | sample 1539241 | NCBI WGS metagenome assembly ODAJ01 (sample SAMN02144231, study PRJEB22623) | gut metagenome | biome: sheep rumen | host: Ovis aries | place: New Zealand
GCCGAAGGGCTTTTTTGGCTTGTGATGCGAAAATTTTAAAACCAATCAAGGTAATTTAAAAAAGATATTTTTCGTACTGTTGTTTTGGTTGTTGTTTTGGTTTTGTTGAGCTGAAGCTTCTTTGTAGTTAATTTTACCAATCAAATGGGCACCGCCCGCGACCTTTTCGAGTTCCTCGTCGCTCAATTTTTCGAGTTCCTCATTGATTTTCTTGATGTTTTCTTCGCGTGTTGCCATTTTATCAGGCTCCTTTCTTTTTTCTATCCCTTATACGTTTAAAATTCCAGTTCGTTACAGAGTTTAGCAAAAAAATTTTCCGCAGTCAAACGAAAAACCCTCCGACGCTCCATCGAAGGGCTTTTTTTGTTCAGATTGCGACCGTGACGCCGAATTATCGACGAGCCGCGTTTTTGAGCCTAAATGTTTTAGATTTGGAACTGTTTTGGATCCATGTCATGGTAGCCAGCCTTGTTAAGGGCTTCAACAACTGCATCGTTGCGCGAAATCTGTTGATTGTTCTTGTTGAAATATCTGTTTGCTCCGGAATCGTTGTACTGTGCTCTAATTCCGAGCTTGCCGTAGAGCCAACTAACTCTTTCCGCTATTCCTTTGACGCTATTGATTTTGTAGATATCAAATGACTCCGTTCTACCGTTCATTGCGTTGAAGAGTTTAACGTCGAGTGCCAATTCATCGCGATTGCCGCCCGCGACATGGTCAAGTTCGTCATCGGTGAGCATTTCGTCCGCGAATTTGTTTTCCACAGCCATATTATCAACCTCCAATTTGTTTTCTACTCCTTATACGTTCCAAATTCCATTTCGTTACACATTTTAGCTAAAAAATTTCCTGCGTCAAACAAAAACCCTCCGACGCGCCGCCGAAGGGCTTTTTTTTTATGCAACTTATTAATTGGTCCAGTCCCAAGCCTGTTTAATCTTTTCACCAAGTGCACTGCCGCCCGCCACGTTGTCGAGTTCCGCGTCGCTGAGTTGCTCTAAATTGTAGCCTTCAGACTTCGCCAGCGCGATTATCTGTTCATCTGTCTGCGCGCCTTTGAATTTCTTTGCAAATTCCGCGTCGCTCATAAATCTTTCATTAAATTCTTTAAAGCCTTTCATTTTTATTAATCTCCTTTAGGTAAATTTTATTTTCTGCCTCTTATACGTTCCAAATCCAATTTCGTTACATATTTTAGCAAAAAAATTTCCTGCGTCAAACAAAAACCCCTCGACGCGTCCGCCGAAGGACTTTTTTGCTTACGAATTGTCATTTCAAATTGTTTTCGATAAAATTCCAAACTTTTGACCATACACTACCGCCTATGTCTACATTTATTGGCGTAACTTCGCTTTCTTTAACCTTATAATCTGGTCCATTGCTGTAATAGTCTAGCAGGCAATACATTCTCTCGCCTTTTTCCTCATAAAAGCTGACCAGAAATACTGAATCATCAATTTTAAATTTGGTTGATAGAATTTCGATTTTCATTATTGCGCTAAAGCCGTCTGTCCTGTTGAACTTGGGCAACTGTTTCGAGTCAGTGCCGCGTTTTATCGAATCTTTATCGATTGACGTTACGATTTTCACTCCATCTTCCGTTTCTTCGCTGTCTATTACCTCCCAATTTGCCGCTGACGCTTTCCCGCTTATAAATATTGCTATTACTAACGCCATTAATATCGAAAATGCTTTCTTCATTATCATTTCCTCCTTAAATTTTTCTTTCTGTCCATTATACGTTCAAAATTCGAGTTCGTTACATAGTTTAGCAGAAAATTTTATTACGTCAAACGAAAAACCCTCCGACACGACTCCGAAGGGCTGTTTTGCTTGCTTTAATCGTTTTTAATTCTTTTGAAATACTTTTATTGAATCAATGACCTGTTTTAAATCTTTTTCCGGTTCAGGCTCGTAAATGTATGGACGGTTCCCGCCAGCGATTTTGTCAAGTTCCTCGTCGGTGAGCTTTTCCAGTTCGTCATTGATTTTCTTAAGGTTTTCCTCTCTAGTTGCCATATTATCAACCTTCAAATCGTTTTCTATTATTTATACGTTCAAAATCCGATTTCGTTACAAATTTATCAGAAAAATTTTGTTTGGTCAACGAAAAAATCGTTCCGATAGTTTTAATGATTATAGACGGAAAATATAATCATAGGCGACCGCGCTGAATCAGACTTTTTGAAAATAAAACGAGCGGTAAAGCGCGAAACTACGACTACATATCTTGATTTAAGCTAAAAAAAAGCCCTGACGACTTGTCGGGGCTAATTTTTTTTGCTAGAATCAGCTTTAAATCATTATCTTTGAATTAAGAGGAAAAAATTATGCAAAATGCCTTTATAATTTCAGAAAAAAATATTCAGAGGCAATAAAACAGTTTAAAGAAAGTCTCGACTCGTTAAATTTAAATCAGCAAGAAATAATGTTTGCTAAACTTCTTGTGGATGAAATTTTTTTACGCTTTGAAAGTTTTTCTGCTGACCCTGACAATTTTTATGCTAATATAGAAATTAAAAAGCGTTTTGGCAATATAAATATCGAAGTATCTTCAAAAGATGAGCCGTTTAATCCGCTTAAAAATCTTTCAGCTGATAATATAGATGATGATGACTATTTTAACATTCAAATTTTGAAAAATAATCTTGATAAGCTCAAATATTCCAGAGCAAAAGGTAAAAATATTATTTCGATAAAAATTCGTGAGGCATATAATAAATACATAAAAAATACGGTTACAGGATTAATTTTAGGAATTCTTATCGGATTTTTTTTAAAAACGTTCGTTAGTTTTGAGGTAAATGACTGGATTATAGAGAATATAATTGATTCGTTGCAGATAATTTTTATAAATGCGCTGACAATGGTAATCGCGCCGATGATTTTTTTCTCGATTATTGATGGGATTATAAATATCTCTGACGCAACATATATCGGGCGAATAGGTTTGCGATTAATTATCTTTTCGCTATTAAAATTGGCGTTTTACGTTGCTTTAGGGCTTTTTATAGGATATATATTCGGTGGAATTCCCGAATTTTTGCCAATTCTCAAAGATAATTCGTCATTAGATGAAAATACAAGCGTTTCGATTAGAAATTTAATCGTAAATATAATTCCGAGCGATTTAGTCACGCCATTTAACCGAAATAATATCCTGCAACTGATATTTTTGGCATGTTTTTTCGGAGTAATGTTAAATCGAGCAGGAGAATATGCTGCTTGGGCGAAAGACGGCGTAAAATTCCTAAGTCGCTTTACCATTGACGTTATCGACGTATTAAATTTGGTTATTCCGTTACTTATAAGCATTTCAATGACTAAATTAATGATAAATGTAGGGATAAATGGACTTATTTCATATTTTGGATTGATTTTAACCTCAGCACTTGGACTTCTGATTTGTTTTTTAATTTCAGCATTACTTATTGCGCTTATAAATAAAATTTTGCCGATAATATTCGTAAAAAAGGCAATTAAGTTTAGTATAATCCCATTTTCGCTTAGTAGTTCAAATGCATGTTTACCCGCGACGCTAAATTTTTGCACAGAAAAGCTCGGCATGGACGAAAAACTAACAAAATTCACAATTCCGGTCGGAATACAATTCAACATGGACGGAACAGGCTATTATGTCGCAGTTATATCAATGATATTGGCGAAAACGTTTGAAATCGATATGAATGCCGAATTTTTTCTATCATTTTTCCTGATTGAATTTTTTATGGCGATAACAGGAATAGGATTAATAATAATGCCGCCGATGTTGAGCAGTTTTGGAATTCCGGCGACAGCAGTTATGCATTTTATAGGAATTGAGCCAATTTTGGACATGTTTGGGACTGCGCAAAGTGTAATTGGAAATATAACGTCGTCATTTATCATAGTTCGCTTAGAAAACAAGGTTGAAGACGATATTTTTTACACTGACGATTAGTTAAAAATCGGGGCTGATTTGGAAGTTCAAATTACGTTTTTCAATATATTGGATTTTGTAAATTGACAGGTTGGAGAGAGTGATATAAAATCTGCGCTGAAAAAAAGCTCGTACTGGTAGCAGACGAGACTTGGAGGTTTCAGCAATGAAAAAAAAAGGTGTTGCGTCGATGAATGAGGCGCAAAAGTTCAGCTTAGTGAAGCGCGAGGCGATATACACGGGCATTGCGTTAGCTGGGCTGATAATTTTTTGGTTAATGGCGGGTTTCGGCACGGCGAGCAGTGAAATTAAGATATTTCACCTGCCGTTATGGGCGGTGCTCGGTTCAATCGGCGTATGGATTGTCGCGATAATAATCAGCGCGATTTTGAGCAAAATTTTGTTCAAGGACGTTGATTTAGGGGGCGATAACGATGGCTGAGGGGAATTTATCGGCGTTAATGCCGTTGATTTTTTTTATGGCGATAATGTTTGGGATAAGCATATTTGTCCGGCACAAGCAAGCGGAAAAAAACTTTGTGAGCAACTATTTTATAGGAAATCGGCAATTAGGCGGGTTTGTATTGGCGATGACGACGGTAGCGACGTACAGTTCGGTATCAAGTTTCGTTGGCGGACCAGGAATGGCGTATCAAGTGGGTTTTGGCTGGATATATATGGCGGTGGTGCAGGTAACGGCGATATTTTTAGTGCTAGGGATATTCGGCAAGCGCGTAGCGTTATTAGCGCGGAAATTAAATGCGGTAACGGTCGTTGACATAATCCGAGCGCGTTTTCAGTCGGATTTTTTAGCGGCGGTAGCGGCATTTGTGATAGTTTTATTTTTCTGCGGGACGATGACGGCGCAATTTGTCGGCGGGGCGAAATTATTTGCGGCGGTGACAGGCTACAGCTATGAAGCGGGCTTAATTTTATTTGGCTTAGTCGTAGTAATTTACACGTCGATAGGCGGATTTAGGGCGGTCGCGCTAACGGATACATGTTGCGCGATAATTATGATGATAGGAATAGTTTTGCTGTTGAAATACGTCTTGGCGGCGGGCGGCGGCTATGAAAACATAATGCTGACGCTAGAAACGAACAATCCGGAGCTATTTGAGCCGTTTAGTTTTGGAAATATGCCGTGGACGATTTATTTTACGCAATGGTTGCTAGTGGGGATATGCACAATCGCGTTGCCGCAATCGGTCGTACGCGGGATAAGCTATAAAAATACGCAAGGACTACATCAAGCGATGTTAATAGGCACGGTTGTAGTAGGATTTATGAATATCGGGATAAATTTTACAGGAATTTTAGCGCATGGGGTATTGCCGGGCGTCGCGGCGGATTATGGCGGAGTAGATAACATAATTCCGACGACGATAGTTAAAGCAATGCCGGCGGAGCTGGTTGGCTTAGCGATAATCGGACCATTAGCGGCGTCAATCTCGACAATTTCGGGATTATTGATAGTGGCGTCTAGCGCGATAATCAAGGATGTTTATTTACATTGGGCGGAGAAAAATAAACATGCGGTGACGCCTGCGCGGGTAAAAATATTATCAATGGCGACGACGGCGATAATAGGCGGGGCGGTATTCGTGATAGCGTTGACGCCGCCTAGTTTAATATGGCTGATAAATATGTTTGCGTTCGGGGGCTTGGAGACGGCATTTTTCTGGACATTGTTATTGGGATTATTTTGGAAGCGGGCGAATAAATTGGGTGCGATGTTGTCGATGACGGGCGGCACGATAATTTATTGCGCGACGCAAGCGGCAGGCTTTAAAATTCTGAACTTGCACCAAATCACGATAGGGATAACGTGTTCGCTGATATTATTTTTAATCGGCTCGTATATGGGGAAAAAATCGGACGAAGCGACGCTGAAAATATTCTTCCCGCAATAATATTGTATTCATTAACAGAAAGTATTGCATGCCTTAACCTTTATGTTATAATACGCAACGTAATTGAAAGTAATTCACAGGAGGCAAAAATCATGAAAATAGGAATCGTAGGATATGGCAATCTCGGACGCGGCGTTGAGTTCGCGGTCAAAGAAAATCCTGATATGGAACTCGTAGCGGTCTTCACTCGTCGCGACCCCTCCAAAGTCAAAATTCAAACTCCGAATGTGCCCGTGCTCAATGTCGCGGACGCTAAAGACTGGGTTGGCAAAATTGATGTTATGATTCTTTGCGGCGGTAGCGCGACCGATTTGCCCACGCAGACTCCTGAATTTGCTAAAATGTTCAATGTCATTGATAGCTTTGATACTCATGCTAAAATCCCCGAACACTTCGCCAACGTCGACAAAGCCGCGAAAGAATCTGGGCACGTTGCAGTTATTTCGGTCGGCTGGGATCCCGGACTTTTCAGCCTTGCCCGCGCCTATGCCAATGCGATTCTCCCGGACGGCAAAGATTATACTTTCTGGGGCAAAGGCGTCAGTCAGGGACATTCCGACGCAATTCGCCGCGTCAAGGGCGTCAAAAATGCTAAGCAGTACACCGTTCCGATTGATTCTGCACTTGAAGCCGTTCGCAGCGGGCAAAATCCCGAACTTACGACACGTCAAAAACATTTGCGCGAATGCTATGTAGTTTTGGAAGAAGGCGCAGACGCCGCTGAAGTCGAAAACGCAATTAAAACTATGCCGAATTATTTCGCCGATTATGATACGGTCGTAAATTTCATTAGCGAAGAAGAACTTTTGACTAAGCATGCGGGACTTGCGCACGGCGGTTTCGTTATTCGTTCCGGCAAAACCGGCATGGACAAGGAAAATAATCATATCATTGAATTCAATCTCAAACTCGATTCAAATCCCGAATTTACAACGAGCGTTTTAGTTGCTTATGCCCGCGCCGCGTTCCGTCTCAACAAGGAAGGCAATAACGGTTGCAAAACTGTATTTGACATTGCGCCGGCGTATTTGTCCGCGCAGGACGGCGCAGAACTTCGCGCACATCTTTTATAAAACATGAAATTAGAACCTCCGCAACCACCGACGGCTCCCGCTCCCGCAATTCGTCCGACGCCGCCGACTCCGCCGCATATTGATAAATCGCCTTTCGCTAAAGCGGATTCTGGCACTACGGAAAAAACTTCGGACGATGTTTATGAGGATATGGCGCGGGACGCCGTCGCGAACGGGTCGGGAGCATTGACTAAACGCACCGTCGATAAGGGCGACAACGAAAATCCGCCTGCTAATCAGACAGTTACAGTAATTCCGCCCGATGCGCCGCTTGTCAATGATTCTCAACCGGATTACGAGCGCGGACAAGACGTTTTGCAGGAATTTCAAGAAATGGACGCCAGCGAAACGCAAAATTCGACATATAATCCGCCCGCGCAGACTTCAACAGAGCAATCGCAGCCTTCTACGCCGAAATTTACTCATCAGGAAGGCAACGGCGCATTTTTCTGGGTATTCACGATAATTTTCGTGGCAATCGCGACATTTTTTATCGTCAAAAAGTTTTTGCTGACAGAAAAGCCCGCATTAACTAAGTCGCAGCTATTCGAGGACGAAAAAAAAGCGACGACAGATAAACCGTCGCCGCCTAAACCCACTATCCTCCCGAAAAAGGACGATAACAAGGGCAAACGCTTTGAAATCCGAATTTAACCGGACGTAGGAACGATTGAACGTATCCAATTCTCGAAACCGTCAGGGTTGCGCGTTTGAATAAGGACAACTCCAGGGCCTCTAAACCGGCAAACGAGACCTTCACCCGAAGTGAAGCTCGAAATCCAGCCGCTAGAGGCCTTTTCGATTTTATAATCCATATAATCAGGCCACGCGACGAGATGACCGTTGTCAATGATAACTTCTTCGCCATTTTCAAGGTTAATCGGGTGAATTACGCCGTAGCTAGAGATAAAAACCGTGCCGCGCCCTTTTGCATTGAGAACGAAGAAGCCTTCACCGCTCAAAAAGCCGCGAGCAAGATTTTGCGTCTTAGTTTCGACGTTAATTCCCTGAGTACTCGCCAAAAATCCATTTTTTTGAATCGTGAGACCGTAGGAGCCGTCAAGTTCAACGTCCATGATACCGCCGGGAAATGTATGACCGAAAATTACTTTGCCTGCGCCGTGTCGCGCTACTAATTCTTGAAAAAACATGCTTTCGCCCGAAAGAAATTTCCTTGCTAAGCCGCTTAGAATCCCACCGTCCATTTTTCCTTCAATTTCAATCGTCGGAGACATAGCAATCATAGCATCGGACTCAGCTTTGATACTTTCGCCGCGTTCAAGGTAGCATTCGACGACCGGGAACGCTTCCGGATATAAAATTTCGTATTTCAAAAGAATCACCTCACAAAAAATCTTCCACGCGCATTTTACCACATTATTTGAAAGAAAAATACGTCTGGCGCATTTCGTCACGAGTTTTAGGGGCGTCCCAAAGCTCGCCGATAGAATTTTTCCGCATAGCCGCCGCTAAATGGCTGAAAAGGTCTGTGAAACCTTTTTCTTTTTCAAGTTCGCGAATAAGTTCCTTGACGCGCTGGCGATTAGTCGTGCCGTCGAAGGGGCAAGGCGATTTTAGCACGTCAAAGCCCTGTCGCCGCGCAAATTTATCAATTTCGGACTCGCGAACGTAAACGAGCGGGCGAATCACAGTTATATTTGTGCGGTCGAGAAAAGTTTTGGGGCGAAAAGTGCTAAGTTGCCCTGTTGATAGCAAATTCATAAAAAAAGTTTCGACAGCGTCGTCGAGATGATGAGCGTAAGCGATTTTATTTGCGCCGAGTTCATTTGCGCAACGATTCATGACGGCGCGGCGGAAAAATGCGCAAGTATAGCACGGACTTTTATTATTTTGCTCGCGAATCAAGCCTGCGATGTCAATATCGCGAATTTGATGATTAATGCCCAAGTTATTGCAGAAATTTTTGACGGCAAGAATATTTTCTCTGAAATCGTCGCTGAATTTCGGATTAATAGTCAGCGCGGAGAGCGAAAACTTTTTTTTCGTCCTATGTTTGAGGCAAGCTAGAGCGTAAGTCAAAAAAAGGCTATCTTTGCCGCCCGAAACGCCGATTAAAATGTTATCGTCCGCGTCAATGAGTTCGAACTCGACGACTGCGCGGAAAATTTTGCTAAAAATGACTTGCGGCAGATTAAAATTGTCCATAAAGCCTCCGAAATGCGGAAAGGCGGAAGTTTTTAAGCTCCCGCCTGTAAAATTCTTATTTAATTGGTGGAGACGGAGGGATTCGAACCCTTGACCCCCAGATTGCGAACCTGATGCTCTCCCAGCTGAGCTACGTCCCCAAAACGCGGCTATCTTAAATCATTTCCCGCGTATTGTCAAGAAAAATTTTATTTCAATGGAAAAAATTCGTACGCTTTGATATAATGCCGGAAATTTTTATTGGAGGAGCATTAATGAGTAAAAGTATCACGCCGACGATAGAGGGCGGCTTATTGGTCGCGATAACAGTAATTTTAGGTCTTGTAACGGTTTACGTCCCGATAATCGGCACATTTCTGGAATTTTTCTGCGCGGTACCGTTGGCAGTTTTGACGGCGCGTCAAGGGGCGGGCAAAGGCTTAACTGCGCTTGTCGTGGCATTTATTTTGCTATCAATGTTAATCAGCCCGTTGTTAGCGATTAGGCTTGTGTTAAGTTTCGGAATATGCGGAGTTGCGCTTGGTTGGTGCGTGCGGAAAAATTACGACGCTGTCAGAATATTTTTTGCGACATTAGTAGCGGCTTCCGCTGGTCAAGTCGTCTCGATATTGCTTTTGATAGTGATAATGGACGTGAACATAATCGAAATGCAAGTTGAAATGGTGCGCGAATCGTTTGACGAATCGTTTGCACTTTACGAAGATTTAGGCGTAGAAAAAGAGAGAATTGACGAAGCGAAAGGGCAAGTCGAGCCGGCGTTGCAAGCAATGGTATATTTAATGCCGACAGTGATAATGTTGACGGCACTAATAAACGCGGTGGCGGCGTATTTGACAGCGCATTGGATTTTCCCGAAATTGCAAATGAAAATCCCGACGTTGCCGCCTTTTGCGCAATGGAAATTGCCTTCGCTCTTCTTTTACACGGCGATAATTGGCGGGCTTGGCTTATATTGGGGCTTTACTCGCGGCTGGACGGAAATTTACGAAATATCGCTTAACCTGCTAATCGTTTCCGGAATAATTGGAGCTTTGCAAGGATTTTCGCTACTATCGTTTATTTTCGACCGCTATAAAATTTCAAAGTTTCTACGGCGATTTTTATACGTGATAACAGTTTTGAACATGTTCCTTTTGCAAATAGTAGCGATAACGGGTTTACTTGATATGCTTTTTGATTACAGGAAGAAATTTTTTAACAAAGATTAAAGTTAGCGAAACTAGCGAAGCGCAGCGGAGCGTACGAACGCGGCTTAAACGTTTGATAAGTCGCAAAGTCAACCGCGTCCACTGTTTGCTACTTTTTAAAAGTAGGAGGGAAGGAAGTGCAGAAAAATCATTCGGAAGGGCACGAGGTACCGCGAAATTTATCGGCGTGGCCAGATTCTGTAATAAATTTGGCTGTTATGTCTATAATGGTCGTGATAATCTCGCAGTACAATAAAATTTTGGGTGCAATGGCGTTTTTAGTTTGGTCACTGCTAATTTGGTTCGCGTATGTTCGCCAGAGAGACCGCAAGAAAAAGTTCAAGGAGTACGCAGAAAATGTCATAGGCAATTTCAATGACATGATGTATTACGCAATGACGAAGTTACCGGAAGGAATAATGGTCGTTGACGAGGCGGGGCAACTTCAATGGTGCAATTCGGTTATGCAGGAATTTTCGGAAGTGATTCCGCAACAGGGCATGGACGTAGACGAATTTTGGGAAGGCTTAGTACCGCAAGATATTTTATCGCTCACGCCCAACGGCAATGAGCCTGCGCCAATGGAAGGCGAATACAAAGTTAAATCGTTGCGGCGCAGAAAAAATTCTGACGGCGAAGAGGAAAATTACCACAGACATTTTCTAGTAAAGTATCGGCACTTGCAAGCCAATGCGGATTATTCGCGAATGATGGTTTTATTTGCGCGGGAAACGACGCCTTACGAAGATTTGAAAATTGAATACGCGAAAAGCCGGACGTCGATAATTTATGTGCAGGTTGATAATTACGATGAAGTTACGCAGGGGCTAAGCGAGGCGGAAAAGACTTCGCTAATGTTATCAGTGAGCGAAATTTTGGAAGAGTGGGTAGCGTCGTTGGCGGGATTTATCTGCCGCGTGTCGAGCGATTTATTTATCGTAGTATTAGAGCGGCGAGCCTTGAACTTAGCGATTGAGAAAAAATTTGGCGTGCTGGATAAAGTTCGCCAATTAGTCAACAAGCATCAGTTGCAAGTTACGTTGTCAATGGGAGCCTCCGCCGCTGATAAACCTTCCGACGAACAATCGATAGGCGAATTGGGGACAAAGGCAATGGCGGGATTAAATTTGGCATTGGCGCGGGGCGGCGACCAAGTTGCAGTCAACATAAATGACAGAATGCAATTCTTCGGCGGACGCACTAAGGCTGTCGAAAGAAATACCCGCGTTAAAGCCCGCGTTATGTCTCATTCAATTCGCGACACTATGAAAGCGGCGGACGAAATTTTCATTATGGGGCACACCCGCGAAGATTATGACGCTTTCGGAGCGGCTGTCGGCGTCGCGCTTATGGCTAAGAACTTAAATAAGCCCGTGCATATCGTCCTAAGTAACTGGCTTGACAGCGTCGAAAAAGTTGTTGACCTTCTTGACAAGGACGAGAATTATAAAGATTTATTCGTCAGCGCAAATGACGTTACGATTTCGACTGCGCTTGAGCCGCTTTTGGTTGTCGTTGATACTTTCATTCCAAAGCTAGTCGCCGCGCCGGTTTTGCTTGAACGGATAAAAAAAGTGGTAGTCATAGACCACCACAGGCGCAGTGAGAATACGATTAAAAATCCCGCGATAAGTTATCTTGAGCCTGGCTCTAGTTCGACTTGCGAAATGGTCACGGAGCTTTTAATGTATTTCGATGACAAGATTAAAATTGGGAAATTGGCGGCGACTGCGATTTATTCCGGTATTGTTGTCGACACGAAAAATTTTTCCATACAAGCGGGCGCGAGAACTTTTGAGGCGGCGGCATATCTGCGCAGGAGCGGAGCCGACCCCGTCGTTGTAAATTATCTTTTCAAATCGGATTACGAAACGACAGTATCGCTTGCCAAAACGAAGGCGCAATCAGAATATTTCGAGGGCGGACTTGTCGTGTCGCATATCCCAGACATTATTCCGAACGTGCAGGCAATCGCGGGACAAGCGGCGGACGGGCTTTTAAGGGTTGAAGGCGTGCGCATGACGATTATTCTTTTTCAAATGCGAAATGATACCGTCGGAATAAGTGCGCGTTCGAGCGGCGATTTAAATGTTCAAGTCATAATGGAAAAATTTGGCGGCGGCGGTCATCAGAACGTTGCGGGGGCGCAGGTTAAGAACGTTCCTATTTTGGAGCTGAAAAACTCTGTTGTGGAAGCGGCGCGAAATTATATCGCTGAAACCGACAATCCAACCGCTAAATAAGTTTTGGGTAGGCAAATATTTTCGGACGATTCACGGAGAAATATTATCCCGATGGCATTCTGAAGTTTGAAGGGAATTACAAGAACGGGCAAACTAACGGCTACGGCAAATCGTATTATCAAAATGGCAATCTGCAATAGCAACAGAAGCAATGTAATACAAAATTGAGAAAGCAGACCGCCAATTTATCAAACCGAAAAGCAATGTGGCGATAATTCTTGGCACCTTGCAAAACGTCGAATCGAGTTTAATTCCTTCTTTCAAAATTATTTTATTAAAGAATCCCCACGCAACTTGCAGGGGATAAATTTTTATGCCGAGAAATTTTATTCAGTGTACAAAAGGTAATGCATTGACTTGCGATAATCTGCGACTGCGTTTAGATAAGTGCGCTTGGGTGCCTTAACTACTTTCTTGAGGTGCTTATCGTCTAAAGTATTTTCGGGCAAATTTTTATACTCGTCGGAATTGGTGAAACGCGCCCATTCGTCTTCGAGCGCACGAATTGTCATGATATATTTTTCCATAATATCTTCGGGCGTCGTTTTATCATCGTCCGAATTTTTCTGCGCGGGAGAATTTTTGTCGGCGTCCTTAGATTCTTCAGCCGAATTATTTTCCGTGATTGATTGGTTGACTTGACTAAGCGTTTGATTTTCTGTGACGTTTTTATTTTCTTCCGCTACAACTTCGCCGCCGGAAAGATTCGTGTTGCCTTCCGCTGAAATTTCGCCGCCGGAAAAATTCATTGAGCTTGCGTCGCTATTTGGAGCAGCCTCAACGCCGCCAGTATTGCCGCCAGATGTCCCGCCGCTACATTGACCGAGCGCGCCGAGTTCAGCCATTGCATCTGTCGACGCTTTAATCATTGCGCGTGTCATAGCTTCGCGAGCCTCCGATTTACTCTTAGCCTTTTTGAGTTCGGCTTTGAGTTCTTCGCGAGATTCTTCAGCGTGTTTAGCCTTCTTGTAGGTCTTGGGATCGTTGACGCGCAGAAAGCCCATTTCCTCATCAGAAATTTTCCGACCGTTCATGAGCTTTTGCTTGATACGGCGGAGCTTAGCCTGTTTAGCCTTGTCGCTTGACGCCTTAGCCGCCTCAGTGAGCTTGTCGAAAGTCGAAGTCGTCATCGAAACAAAATTTCCGTTAGCGTTGGTGAGTGTCTGCCCCGTTCGGATTTTATGTTTCGCAGCAAAGGCTAGATTCTTAGTCTTGACGTAGGAGCTTAGCGTCCCGATAACCGCAAAATCCATTTTAATCGCCTCCTTGCAAATCCTAAAAAAAATCCTGTGAAACTTTTAATATTTTACAGGATGCCGCGCAAGTTCGCAACTAGGGGTTGTTGGTAAACTCAGGTAAAAGAAAAACCCCCTGCAAGTCGCGATGGATTTCAGAGTGCAGACAAAAATCACCTTTCAAGTAAAATTAGCTTGGGAAAGGCTTTTCTACAGGAAGAAAAATCGAGAAATACAGGTAGAAAAAGTCAAATTTATTAAAGGAAATCAAAGCAAAAAGCCCGCCTCAGGTTATTCCGAAACGGACTTTATCTAAAAGCTTAGCCGTTCCGATTTGGAGCGGCTTTTAATTTTGTAAAATTTATGTCATTGAAATGCTAAGGGGTTACAAATTGTATTCCTTGCGAATTTCGGCGATTTTAACGGGGCGATGCTCTTTAACGGACTTAGTAGCGGCAAGACCGATGAGAACAGGCTCTAAACCGTCCTGCGCGGTGACGGGCGTCTCTTTATCGTTGACAATCGCCTCAATAAATTCGTCAACTTCGGTTGCATAAGCCATCATATAGCGTTCAAGGAAAAAAAACATAGGTTTTTCGGCAACAACGCCGTCTTTGTTGCTGTAAACGGCATTTGAATCGCTGTCGTTGGAAATTGCGACGCAACCTTTATCGCCAAAAACTTCGGCGCGTTGGTCGTAGCCGTAGCAACAAGCGCGGCAATTATCGATAACGGCAGTAGCTCCGTTTGTGAGTTTTAAGGTAATAACGGCGGTATCAACGTCGCCAGCCTTGCCAATTTCCTCGTCAACGGTGATTGAGCCTTCCGCGTAGACTTCATCGACTTCCGCGCCGGAAAGATAGCGCACCATGTCGAAATCGTGGATAGTCATATCCAAAAAGATTCCGCCGGAGACTTTAACATAGGAAATGGGCGGCGGTTCGGGGTCGCGAGATGAAATTTTAATAATTTGTTGCTTACCGACCTTTCCAGCCTCGACAGCCTTACGAATAGCGCGGAAATTGTGGTCGAAACGGCGATTGAAGCCGACTTGATACTTTTTGCCGGTCTCTTTAACGACGGCGAGGACTTCTTTAATCTTTTCGACGTCATGATCGATAGGTTTTTCGCAAAAAACGTGTTTACCGGCGCGCAGAGCTTCAATCGACAGCGGGGAATGCTGGTCGGTGGACGCGCAAATCAGAACAGCTTCAATTTCGGGATCGTTCAAAATGTCGTGATAGTCTTTAGTGGTCTTTTCTACGCCGATAGATTTTGCCCACGCCTCAATCTTTTCGTTCATGAACGGGTCGGCAATGGTTTTAACGGTTGCGTTCTTAACAAATTTGGAAATACTTTCGCCGTGCACGTGTCCGATACGCCCTGCGCCGATAATACCAACTTTAATCATCAAAACTCCTCCTTATTTTAATTAGGAATTAGGAATTAGGAGTTAGGAATTGTTTTTTAATTCCTCATTCCTACTTCCTCATTCCTAATTTTGTCTAAGCTCGACATAATCAAGAATAATCTTAACCGCTTGCTCCGTCGTGATATTCGTCGTGTTAATCATTAAATCATAGTTCTGCGGGTCGCCCCAAACACGCCCAGTATAGTAGTTGTAGTAACTTTTGCGCTTTTTATCGACGTCGAGCACGTCTTGGAACGAAAAATCTTTGTAAATTTCCTTAGCACGCTTGCGGCGATAGTCATCATCGGCGTAAATGAAAAAGGAAAAGTGATTTGGCACGTCGCGCAAGATAAAATCGGCGCAACGACCGACGAAAACGGCAGATTCGTCGCATTCAGCAAGCTCGCGGATAATTCTAGCCTGTTGAACGTACATTTGATTCTGACGCGGGACACCTTGACCGACGAGCGCACTAAGCGACGCTACAAAATCGTTAGGCGTGTCGTAGGAATTTTTGATAACGGATTGAACGTCTTCAAAAGTATCGAGACTTTCAGCCGCCGCCGCAACGATATTGCGGTTGTAGCACTTAATGCCCGTAGCTTTCGCGATACCTTCGGCGATAGAGACGCCGCCACTACCGTATTGGCGCGTAATGGTGATAAATGTTTTTTCTTTCATGTGGAAAACCTCCTTTTATTGGGAAGTTTATATCATATCGCGATTAAATTCAATACAAAACCTTATAAAATGCCTTTTGCTTCGCGTTCAGCCAATTCGTTCATGATTTGCGGATAAATCTTTTCAGGTTTCCACGCCCAGAGTATCAAAAGGATAATTATCAGACTAATATTAGTCCGTACTCGTAAAGATGAATAATCATTTGAATTGCGCTGTCCGGTTACTCAACAGAACCCGTCGCGGAGGATACATAGCCCGCCCAAGCAAGCAAATTCGTTAAAATCGCCGCCGTTAAGCCGGAACCTATCTTCGTACAGACAGAACCGCCACTAAATATCAAACCTTCAATGCGCAGGTGGAATTCAAATTATCACCCGAAAAAGTTAGAGAGATTCGCGAAATTCATATTTCTAGCGACCCGCAATTCGGAGCAAGCGCACTTGGAGAAAAATTCGGAGTAAGTCGAAAAAGTATTTTAAATGTTGTCTGCAATAAAACCTATAAAAACGTTATTAGACAACGTTTTGAGCGGTGTCGCCCAGTCCGTAAGCTACTCTTGTTAGCCACGGCACTTTATCGCGCTCGTCTATTGCCATTGCTGCATTTTCTGCCATTTAAATCACCCCTAATCCGTTTTGTAGATAATTTTAGTACTCAATCGCGAGCGGTTTGCCTGTTTGATAAGATTTTGTCGTTGCAAAGGCAATTTGCGTGGATTTTGTGCCGTCGTAGACCGTAACATTAGGTTTTCGCCCTTCGCGAATGCAATTTATGAACTCTTGCAGCTCCAACTGATAAGCTTGCGCGAATCTTTCCGGAAAACCGCCGACGCATTCTTTAATTGCGCCGTGAGTGTCGTAAATCATGCATAAATTCTTTTCTGGAACGGGACTAATGCGCAAAATTCCTTCCGTGCCGACAATTTCTGTCTCAACGTGGTAGCCGTGCGGAGCTGTGCGCCCAACATGAACGAATCCAATCGCTCCGCTCGCGCATTTGTACATAGCAACGCCGATATCGTGAATCGCCATATCAATAAAAATGCCGCCGGAAGTCGGAGCGAATTTAATTGCGCCTTGAACGAGTGCTTCAGGGTCAATTCCCGTCGCTTTTACCATGTACGGCTTGCCAATCACGCCAGATTTAATTTTTTCCATAGCGTAAGCGCATGACGGATCGAGTCTGCGCATAAATCCCAAGAAAAATACCTTTTCGGGGTGACGCTCGACAGCCGCTTCAGCCATTTTGCATTCCTCAACCGTTACGCCCAACGATTTTTCGCAAAAAACATGCTTACCAGCGTCCAAAGCCTTAGCAATTTGCCCGCAATGCAGTTCGCTTGTCGTGACGATTGCGACTGCGTCAATATCAGACTTCAACATTTCGTCAAAGTCCGTAAAAGTTTGCTCGACCTTGAGATTTTCTCTTGCAAAGTCAAGCTCGGCAGGGACAATCGAACAAGCAACGACAAGTTGCGCACCGTCGACGCCCACACACAGATTTTTCGCTTGAACTTTGCCCAAACGACCAAGTCCCGCAATTCCAACCTTTACCATAAAAATTCCTCCTAAAAGCAGTTAGAAGTTAGTAGGTAGGAGTTAGGAGTTGATTACGACCTTTACTAGGGGCTGTTGGTAAATTAAAGGTGAATAACAGAAGCAGAGAGTAAAATGAAATTTTTAAAACAAACAGCCAATTTGTCGTAACGAGTGGAGACGTGGCGGTAATTCTTGATTCGCTGAAAAAATCTTTCGACGATGTTACCATTGCAATTAGCTTGACTATTCAAGCCTTAAAACTCAATGCCCGATTGCGCGACAATTCCCTTTTGAAACGGGTGCTTAATCAATTTCATTTCGGTAACAAGGTCAGCGACTTCGATTAGTTCGGTCAGGGCGTCGCGTCCCGTGAAAACTAAATGCAATTCCGGCGAGCGAATTTCTATTAGTGATAAAATTTCTGGCGCGTTGATCAAACCAAATTTCACCGCGTAATTTATTTCGTCTAGGATTATCAAATCCCATGCACCCGACAAAATTTCTTTCTGCGCCAATTCAATTGCCGCCCGCGCAAATTTTTTTTGCTCAGCGAAATTTTCTTTGGTGATGAAGCCTAATCCGCATTGCCTAATTTCGACGCCCAAAAGTTTTAAAGCTTTCAGTTCGCCCGAATCTTTTTTACCTTTGATAAATTGCAAGATTAAAACTCTCAATCCCGCGCCAAATGCCCGCAACGCTAAGCCTAATGCCGCCGTCGTCTTGCCTTTTCCGTCGCCAGTATGGACGATTATTAATCCGCGTCTTTCCAAGCTAAACACCTCCCAAATTTTTAACTAATTTATCATAGAAATTTCCCTTGCGCAAATTGCAAAATGAATTTATAATGAAAGTAAAAAGGACGTGATTAACTTGAGCAAGGCAAGAGAAAGTTTGAAAACTGCACGGAGAATTGTTATAAAGGTCGGGACAAGCACATTGGCTCACGCCGAAAGCGGCAAGTTAAATCTATACAGGATAGAACATCTAATTCGCGAGATAGCTGACCTTCATAACGCCGGCAAGGAAATTATCTTCGTAAGTTCGGGCGCAATCGCGGCGGGCATGAATAAGCTAGGAATAAAAATCAAGCCGCAGACTATCCCCGAAAATCAAGCGTTGGCGGCAATCGGGCAAGGAGTCTTAATGCATATCTATGAAAAATTTTTCGCGGAGTACGGGCAAACTATTGGACAAGTTCTCTTGACTGGTGAAAATGCCGTCGATGCTCACGCCCGCGAAAATTCCCGCAACTCCCTACGCGCAATTCTCGATATGGACGCAATTCCCGTTGTCAATGAAAATGACGCCGTCGCCGTCGATGAAATTAAAATCGGCGACAACGATAACCTTTCCGCAATCGTCGCCGCGCTCATTGACGCCGAAGTTTTGATTATCCTTAGCGACATTGACGGGCTTTATGACGGCAACCCGAAAATTGATAAATCTGCGCGTCTAATCGATGAAGTTTCGGAGATTGACGCCGAGATTGAGAAAATCGCGGGCGGCGCAGGTACGAAGCTAGGCACGGGCGGCATGTTTACTAAAATTCAAGCGGCGAAATTCGCAACGACTAACGGCGTAACAATGCTAATCATTAACGGTAGCACGAACGGAAATTTGCGCCGAGCTTTAAGCGGCGAAGTCGTCGGAACCATTTTCCCAAGGAGGGTTTATCATGATTGAAAAATTTTTAACATTGACCGTGAATTGGTTATCGGCAATCGTTTTTTTCGTTGAGGTGTTGAGCGGCGAAGCCGTAGATAAAATTTTCCTCGCAGAAAACTTTTGAGGGGGCTTATCATGGAAAAGAAAATTTTAGCATTGCTCGGAGTGATTTTTATGTTATTCACGGCGACCGCGCAGGCGGCAGGAATCGCAATCGAAGACAATCGCGCAACCGCTGATTATTGGGTCGGCAAAAATAAACCAGGTGAAGCCGTCTTCGTCTCGACAAATGATTTAGATATGCTCAATTTGCAAATCATGCAGAAAAGCGCGAATACTATCGTCGACCTTGCGAAATATCCCGATAAGGTTTACACGCAATGGATTAAAAATAAAATCACTGCGACGCTTACTATTGGCGGCTATCAAAATGCCGAAGTTCCTAAACTTTTTAAAGGCGGCGCGGCTTTGACAGAATACAGCTACAACCACGCTAAGCAAAATTGCGGGCTTGAGGAAGTCCCCGCCGCTAGCGAAGTCCGCTACGCCTTGACTGTCAACCGCACAAACCTTAGACTTTTACCTGAAGCTGACGGCTGGTTCACAGAAAAAGACGATAAGCATTACGACCAACTGCAAGCGACTGTTCTTGACCCGTGCGAACCGCTCGCCGTTCTCATCGATAGCAAGGATAAACAATTCGTCCTTGTCGATTCGCGCTACTACACCGGCTGGATTAAAACTTCAGATATTGCCTTCACCGAAAAACAAACATGGCTTAAGTATGTTGACCCGCAAAATTATCTGACCGTCATAGCAAGCCGCAAAACTATTCCGCAAGGCAAAGCTTATTATCAAATGGGCGGCAAAGTTTTGCTCCGCGCTAACGATTTGCAAAAGGACGGCAGCTGGGCAATTTCTATGCCCACGCTTGACGCTAACGGCACAATCATTGAACAGGGCTATAATATTCCCAATGATAAAGGTGTCGTCAAAGGAGCTTTGGCTTGCAGTGAGAATAATTTGATTCGGCAAGCATTCCGCTTTTTAGGCGAAGATTACGGCTGGGGCGGCTTGGATAAGGGCGTTGATTGCTCAAGCTTTGTGCAAGATGTTTATCGCAGTGTAGGAATTGAACTTCCACGCGACACAAAACGCCAGGAAAAAGTTATGACGCATTCAATTTCCGTCCAAAATATGAATCACGCGCAACGCCTCGAAATTATCAAGAAGGCGAAGCCGGGCGCACTGCTTTTTGTGCCGGGACATGTTATGATGTATCTTGGCAACGACGCTAACGGCGAACCGCTCGCGATTCACGCGCTCAGCAGTTATTACACCTTCGATAACAATCAAGCCGCTAAAAATTACATCAGAAAAATTTTAGTCACCGATTTGCATTTCAAGAACAAGGACAACGTCGAAATTATTGACCGGATTACAAGCGTCGGGAATTTTTAATTAAGGAGTGTTTATTATGTTATTCATGAAAGAGCACGTAGCTAAACAAGCGCGGCGTGCTAAGGAGGCGTCGCGAAAACTGGCGTGGGTGCCAGTCGAAGTCAGAGACGCCGCATTATTGGCAATGGCTGATGCTTTGGAAGCTAACCAGGACGAAATTTTAGAAGTCAATGCAAAAGAGGTTGAGGCGGCTAAGGAAAGAGGCACCCGCCTAAATATGATTGACCGCTTGACTTTGACGCCCAAAAGAATTGCGGATATGGCGGAAGGCATTCGTCAAGTCGTCAAGCTCCCCGACCCGCTCGGAACTTTTGACATTGACATTACGCGCCCCAACGGCTTAAGAATTCGTCGCGCTAGAGTTCCCTTTGGCGTCGTCGGAATTATTTACGAAGCCCGCCCGAACGTCACGGCGGACGCGATTGCGCTTTGCATTAAATCGGCTAATGCTTGCATTCTGCGCGGCGGCTCGGAAGCTATTCGCACTAATAAAAAAATCGTCGACGTTCTGCGCGACGCGGCGATTGCTAACGGCATTCCCGAAAACGTCATTGAATTCATTTCCATTATCGACCGTGATTCCGTCGTCGTCATGTGCAGATTACGCGGTTTAATCGACGTGATTATTCCTCGCGGCGGCGCGGGACTTATTGAGCGCGTCATTGAGCACAGCACGGTTCCTGTTATCGAGACCGGCAAGGGCGTCTGTCATACCTTCATTGACGAAACCGCAAATTTAGATATGGCGGTTAAAGTTTGCGTTAATGCTAAGACTTCGCGCCCGTCGGTTTGCAACGCTATGGAAACGCTTTTGATTCATAAAGCTGTTGCCGAAGAATTTTTGCCGAAAGTCGCGGCGGCTCTTCGCGAAAAAAATGTTGAACTGCACGGCGATGAAGCTTGCAGAAAAATTTTGCCCGACATGAAAGAGGCTACAGAGGAAGATTGGACGACCGAATATAACGATTTAATTCTTTCCATTAAAATTGTCGACGACATTGAAGAGGCGATTGCACATATTAATAAATACAGTAGCAATCATTCTGACGCGATTATCACTGAAGATAAATTGCACGCTAGCAAGTTTAGGAGATGGGTTGATTCGTCGACGGTTTATGTTAATGCTTCGACGCGCTTTACTGACGGTTTTGAATTCGGTTTGGGCGCGGAAATTGGAATCAGCACGCAGAAATTGCACGCTCGCGGACCTATGGGGCTTGAGGCTTTAACGACCATGAAATATTTGGTTGACGGCAACGGGCAGATTAGGTGATTAGTGGTTAGGTTATTAGTAATGAAAAATTTCTTCGGCTACGTTCGGACGCTTAGAAATTATTTTCAAACTACAAAGGCGCGACACGACTTCAAAGATTACGCCCGCGCAGTTGCAATAATTCTTTTAACAGCAATGATAATTTTCTTGATAATTCGGAGGTAGCGCAATGAAAATCGGGATAATGGGCGGCACCTTCGACCCAATACATTTAGGACATTTGGCAACGGCGGAAGCTGTTCGCGAACTTTTCACACTTGACGAAATTTTATTTATCCCCGCCGCACGCCCACCGCATAAACTCGGCAGAAAAGTCGCGGACGAAAAACATAGATTAGCAATGACGCTTTTGGCGACGCGCTCCAATAAATTTTTCAAAGTCTCGGACATGGAACTAAAACGCACGGGGCTTTCCTACACACTCGACACAATGACCGAACTACATAAAACTTTCGGCGATACAACGGAATTATTCTTCATAATAGGCGCGGATTCATTAGCGGATTTATCAAAGTGGCACGAAGCTAAAATGCTTGTTGAAAAATGCCACTTTATAGCGACAACGCGGCAAGGCGTAGACATAGATTTTTCAGCAGTTAAAAATTATTTCGGCGAAGCGGCAACCGAACATATTCACCGCGTCGCAACGCCAGGTTTAGAAATTTCTTCAACAGACATTAGAGAAAAAGTTCGGCTCGGACGCTCAATAAAATATCTCGTGCCCGAAGTCGTCGAAGAGTACATTTTGCGAGAGGAGCTTTATCTGTGACCAATCTCGATTATCTTTATAACAAGGATGCCGCGTCGGACATTTTCGGCAAAAATTATTTCGTCGACAATAAGTTACACTTTAAAATCATTGAGCGCGGCACGATTCTCCCGCATAAAAATATTTACGTGAACGGTGGGTGGACGTGGGGTTTTGGCGGCATTGTCAATTCCAGAAATGAATTCGTTGAAAATAGTTTCGTCCACAAAGGCGCGGGCGGAGCTTATACCCCGACCGAAGAAATTTTTCATTCGCCAGCGACCGTCGTTTATCTCGGATTATTTTATCCTGTTTGGGGGCATTGCATAACCGATAACATTCGCCGCTTATGGTTCTTAAAGAGCGATATTTTCAAAACGTATTTCAAAAATTGTCAGCTTATCTACATTCCTTGGGCGGGGCAGTTTTCGTTTGATTATATGCAAAACTTTAAACGTCTGCTTGAAATTTTGGAAATTGATATTAATAAACTTGTGCCGGTTTATCACCCCGTGCAATTTGAAAATATTATTTTGCCGGACGATTCATTTTACGATGGGAAATTTACAAATGAATATCGCGAGACGATTGAGCAAATAAAAAATTTTGCGCTGAAAAATCAGACGCCGACTTCAAGCAAGAAAGTTTATTTCTACTACGGAACGGCGCAATTTGGTGAAGAACATCTTGCAGAATATTTCCGTTCTAAGGGCTACGAAATATTTTCGCCAGAAAAATTGACGTTTGATGAGCAACTTAATCTTATGATAAATGCAGAAAGTTTTGCGTCGACGCTGGGTTCATGTTCGCATAATTCTATTTTCTTGCGCGACGGCACGGAAGCAATTTTCATTCCACGCGCCGCTAAACGCTTTAGCGGCTATCAACAAATAATCGACCAAATTGCCAACCTAAACGCAATTTATATTGATTCAACACTATCTATTTTTGAAACCATGAATGGTCCTTACTGCTTTATAATCAGCGAGCAGTTAAAGAAATTTTTCGGCGACGAATTCACCGGCTATTCCGAAAATGATTTTAAAGCGTTCGTTGATTACTCTAAATCTTCAACTCAAAATGGATACCAGAGAAATGAAGCGGCTTGGAATTATTATCTGCCGACTCTTCAAAAATTTTTAAGCCAGCTAAGTAAACGAAAAGATTTAATGGAAGCTTACGGAGTGAAATTTGCATGACGATAGATGAAATGCGCCGCGAACTACAACGGCGGCTAAATAAAAAGAGATTTGCACACTCAATCGGCGTAGCGAATACTGCGGTTAAACTTGCGAAAAGATTCGGCGTCGATGAGACCAAAACTTATATCGCAGGACTTCTCCACGATTGCGCAAGAGAATACGAAAATGACGAGCTACCCGCGCAGGCAAAATTTCGCGGAATTGAAATCGGTGAAGTCGAAGAAGTTATGCCTTTACTACTACATGCTTACATTGGCGCACAGATGATTAAGGAAATTTACGGCGTGGACGATGCGGAAATTTCTCAAGCAATTTATCGGCATACGGTCGGCGCACGCGATATGACAAAGCTAGATAAAATTATTTACTTTGCCGATATGATTGAGCCGAACAGAGATTATCCCAGCGTGGAAAAACTTCGCGCCCTTGCCGAGACCGCCGACCTTGACGAAATTTTATTAACGGCGTTCAATGAAACTATTATTTTCGTCGTGCAGAAAAATTCGCTCGTCCACCCCTCAACCGTCGCCGCTAGAAATTTTTTGCTACTCAATAGATAAAAAGTGAGCGGAAACCTTATGGCTAACGAAACCAAAGCAAATGTCGAAAAGAAACGCAAAAGTATGAGGCGTAAGCGCAGAGTCAAAACCTTACGCCTGATTTTTGCGCTCGTGGTTTTATGCTTGATAGGCTCCGCGATTATTTTTGTCGGCTATGGGATATACAGCGCGGGCAGTCGGGTTTATAATGAGTTCGCGGAAATGTATCAAGGCTACAACGACCGCAAAACGGCGCGGCTTGGTGCGACCGACCCGAAATTTGACGGATATACGAACATTTTAATTTTGGGCGTCGACGACAGCGAGCGGCAAGAAGCTGATACCGTTTTAGTTTTAAGTTTCTCCAACGATACCGGCAAAAGCAGGATTATTTCAATCCCGCGTGATACGTGGATAGTTATGCGCGGCAATTCTAGCAGAATTGGTGCGATATACGGTTGGGGCGGCGCAAATCGCATGGTTAAGGAAGTTTCGCGGCTTTTGGGCGTCTCGATTCATCAGTATATAATTATTGACATGGCGACTTTCGCAGAGCTGATTGACACTTTAGGCGGGCTTGACATTTACGTTGAGGAAAATATGGACTACGATGACGAAGCGGCAGGATTATCAATTCATATCGGGCAAGGTTATCAGCATTTATCGGGCGAAGAAGTTCAGAAATATCTAAGGTATCGCGGCGAGAAATTGGGCGACGTCGGGCGCGTACAACGTCAGCAGAAATTTATCAAGGCATTGTACGCAAAAGTTCTTCAACTAGACACTATTCCGAAACTCCCTGCGATTGCCGATATATTTAGAAATAGAATGGAGACTAGCGCAGAAATTTTCGACTCGGCGCATTTAGCGAACGTTCTGAGGCGAATGAGTTCAGACCCGCCGACAACGTTAATGTTACCAGGCTCGGAAAATTCGGACGGTGCATGGGTCGTTAATCAAGCCGAATTGGAAATGCGCATAAGGGAACTTTTCCCACTGCAAGATATTATCCCAAAATCGGTAGAAGGCGACGCCGATAGCGAAACGATTGGAGATAATTAGATAAGGAAATTAAGAGATAACTAGTAATCTTCTAATCTAATAACTAATTATAATTGGAGGCGATTTAATTTGAAGACTTACGATTTAGCGAAGAAAATTTGCAAGGCGGCTAGCGACAAAAAAGCTAGCGAAGTTATTACAATGGATATGCGCAAGGTTATGTTCTCGACTGATTATTTTGTCGTGTGCTCGGCGCAGACTGCTACTCAAGTTCGGGCGATTGCCGACAACATTGAAGAGGAACTCGACAAGGAAGGAATTCATTTTAGCCACCGCGAAGGCTATCACGAGGGCGAATGGATTCTGTTAGATTACGGCGATGTTGTCGCGCACATTTTCAAGGAAGAAAACCGCCAGTATTATTCGCTTGAGCAACTTTGGAGCGAGGCTGAAATAAAAATCTATGAAGACTGAAAAAAAGTTACGGCTTAAACCAATGACGGTCGCCGCGCTAAAAGTCGTCCGCATGAACGATATGGGCGCATTCCTTGACGCGGGCACCGGCAACACTTCACAAGATATTCTCCTGCATAAGGCGCAACAAACTACGGAAGTTTCAATCGGCGAGGTCGTGCAAGTTTTCCTCTACCTTGACCCGAAAAAAAGATTAACGGCAAGTATGCGTGTCCCCAAAATGTGCGAAGGACAAATCGCCCGTCTGAAGATTATCAACGTGACGAGCGACGGCGCATTTGTCGACGTGGGAGCCGAACGCGGAATTTTTATGCCGTTCGCGGAAATGCGCGGGCGTCCGAAAGTCGGAGAAATTGTCTGGGCTAAACTTTATTCCGATAAATCGGGGCGGCTTGCAGTCTCAATGAAAGTTTCCGACGAAATCCGCCGCGCCTCTAAGCCCGCTGTCAACGTCAAGCGCGGCGATAAAGTCAAGGGCGCAATCTTCAATATCACTGAGGCGGGCGCGTTCGTGTTCAGCGAGGAAAGATATATTGTTTTCATTCCGCAGAAAGAAATTCCGCGTGCGTTGCGAATCGGCGAAGAGGTTGAAGCGCGAGTAACTTTTTTGCGCGAAGAAGATGGGCGGCTTAATGCGTCACTGCGCGAGATTAAAGAAAATGCCCTGAATAGTGACGCTGAGAAAATTTTTGCCTTCATGCAGGCGAATGGCGGCGAACTCGGATTAAATGACAATAGCCCGCCCGAAAAAATTCAAGCCGTGTTCAAAATCAGCAAGGCGGCATTCAAACGCGCCGTCGGACACCTTTTCAAAGAGCGGCGAATAGAAAAGTCTAGCGAAGGCTTTAAAATCGTTCAGAAATAAAAAATCCCCTGCATACGTCGCGGGGGATTTTTCGTTATCGGTATGACTTAGCGCAATTTTTCCAACGCTAAATTCAATCGCGCAAGTGATTTTTCTTTTCCGAGCAGGTATAAAATTTCCGTGACGCCGCCCGGCGTAACTTTTTGCATTGAAAGCGCGATTCTTAGCGGCCACATCACCGTTCCGACTTTTAAGCCCGATTCTTGCACGAACGCCGAAATTTTTCCGTTGAGCGCGTCAAGTTCCCAGTCGTCAACCGCTTCTAAAAGTTTTATCGCGGGCGCGATTATCTCTGCTGATTTTTCCGGCGTTATTTTATTGCGCTTGTTCGTGAAAAGTTCTGCGTCGAAGGGCGGCAGATTTTTCAGGAAGGCAATCATTTCGGGAATATCGGAAAGTTTAGCAACGCGCGTTTTTAGCAAGCTCGACAGGAAAACTTTTCGCGGCGCGTCGAAGTCCGCAAGATATTTTTCAGCCGCGCAGGCAAAGTTTTCATCGCTCATAGCCTTAAAATATTCGCCGCTCATCCAATCGAGTTTTGCATAATCGAACACGGCGGGCGACTTGCTTAAACCGTCAAGGCTGAAATTTTTAATCAATTCTTCCATTGTAAATATTTCTTGACAAGAATTTTTAGGACTCCAGCCTAAAAGCGCGACGTAATTTGTTATCGCTTCCGCTAAATAGCCCATTTCGATTAAATCGTTAAAGCTTGTCGCGCCGTGACGCTTGCTCAGCTTTGAAATTGAACCATCTTCGGCTTTTCCCATGACCGGCGCAAGGTGTATGAACGTCGGCAACTCCCAACCGAAATATTGATATAGCAAAACGTGCTTTGGCGTCGAGGTGATAAACTCTGTGCCGCGTATTATGTGCGAAACTTCCATTAAATGGTCGTCTATAACGTTTGCGAAATTGTACGTGGGCATTCCGTCGCTTTTTAAAAGGATTTGGTCTTCCAATTCCGCATTTGCAATCGTAATATTTCCGTGCAGAACGTCAAAAAACGTCGTTTCGCCAACTCGCGGCATTTTCTGACGAATAGCGACGCCATTTTCGCTTTCCTCGTAGTAAGCGTGCCCGTCCGCGACAAGCTGTTCAGCATATTTTTTATAAATGTCCATGCGCTCGCTTTGAACGTAGGGTGCAAACGCTCCGCCGTGATGTGGTCCTTCGTCCGGAATGATTTTCGCCGCCGCAAGCGTCCGTTCAATAAAGTCGACAGCGTCGGCAACGTATCTTGCGCGGTCGGTATCTTCAATTCTCAAAATGAAGTCGCCGCCCTGCGATTTTGCGAATAAATAGGCATAAAGTGCCGTGCGCAAGTTCCCAATATGCATGTAGCCCGTCGGACTGGGCGCAAATCTCGTTCTAACTCTGTTCAAAATATTTCCTCCTTAAAGTTGCAATTCGTCGGCGCGTTCCGCCATTCCCTTTATACAAAGCTCCATTAATTTGCCTAAATCAATGCCTAAATCGTCTGCGCCGCGCTGAATCACTTCGCGATTGCACTTCGCCGCAAATCTTTTGTCCTTGAATTTCTTTTTCAGGCTCTTAACCGCCATTCCGTCCATTTTTTCGGGACGCATAAGCGCGTAAGCGTGAACAATGCCCGTCAACTCGTCGACTGCGAATAAACTTTTCTGACAAGGCGTTTCCGGCTTAATCGTCGCGCCTGTCAAACCGTAGCCGTGCGAAATTATGGTTTTAATATCGTCATCGCTGATTCCTTCCGGCTCTAAAAGCTCGCGAACGTGTTGGCAATGTTCTTCAGGGAATTTTTCAAAGTCAACGTCATGCAAATAGCCGATTGCCGACCAATGTTCTTTATTTTCGCCGAAATGTTCAGCCATTGCACCCATAGCCGCGCTTACTGCCGCCGCGTGTACGAATAAATGCGGCTCTGTAACGTGTTTTTGCAAAATTTCCCGTGCCTTTTCTAAGGTTAATTTACTCAACTAAAATCTCTCCTTAAAATTTTCTTTCCTTGATTCTGCCTTCTGTTTTATTTTCCTTTCGACTTCCAATAATAAATTTTATGTTGAGCCTACTTTTTAAGTTCGAGGGAGCAACAAATTTAAATTTCATAGAAAATACACGATGATATTTATAAGAAATGCTGTTGACTTCGCCGAAATTGTGCTATAATAAAGCCACTCAAAAAGGAATGAGTTTCTGTTAGGGAGGGACACATCATGTTAAACACAATCAGCGCGAATTATCTAAACCAATACCAAAAGGCTGGCAATATCGGTATGAATTCGACGAATTACAATAAGGTAAACGCCGCACCCGCAACTTTCACCGAAAAAACTATTGTCGACATTTCCGAAGAAGGTCTGAACGCTTTGGAACAATCGAAAAACGCCAATCAGACTGACGAAAGCAAACTTTCCGCCAAAGCACAAAGTTATCTTGAAAATCTTCGCAAGAAATACGGCGACTATGACTTTTTCGTCTCCGATAATCTCGACACCGCTCAAACGACCGGCAGTTCTAAAGAATATTCCGTTGTTTTCACGACTGAAGAGCTAGAAAAAATGGCTGAAGATGACGAATACGCCGAAAAAACTATGGGCAACGTCGGAAAAGCGGTCGATATGCTCAAAAATATTTCTGAAAAGGATTTGGGCGAAGGCGTCCAATTCTCGCAGCTTTCCGTTTCCATTGATGACGAAGGCAATATGAAACTCTTCGCTCAGCTCGAAAAACTTTCTGAAGACCAAGCCGCTCGTTTAGAAGAAGCTAAGCAAAAACGCGCCGAAGAAAAGAAAGAAGCCGAAAATAATCAGCCGACTGAAAAAGAACAAAACGATTTTAATCAAATTCTCTTCAAAGCCGCTGACATAGAGGCCGACTCCGAAGAAGAATTGCTTACGAAAATTTTCGGTATTGATTGGTCGAAAATCCCCGACGAGGAAGCTTATATCTAATCGCTTGAAATTAACAACAGCACTTAATATAAAAGCCGTTCAGGAATAATTTTGAGCGGCTGATTTTTTTGCTTTGACATTCGGCATAAAAAGTATTAATATGTTTTTTAATCTACCTTGAAAGGAGGTGTAAATATGGTGGATTTCAATAACGTTAAGGCAAAACTCGAAACTCTTGGCTATGGCGTCAGTTGTTTCGATACGGCGAAAGCGGCGGCTGATTATCTTGATGAAAAAATTCAAGGCAAGACGGTTGGCTTTGGCGGTTCGGTAACGCTTGAGCAAATGGGGCTTTATGACAGGCTCGCGCTTAATAACGAAGTTTTTTATCATAATCGCTTACCGGGCGGCAAAACTCCCGACCAAGTTCGCAAGGAAGCTAACGCCGCGCAGATTTATCTTTCTTCAGTCAATGGGCTTGCCGAGACGGGCGAAATTATCAATATTGACGGCTCTTGTAATCGCGTCGCCTCGATTCTCTTTGGTCACGAAAAAGTTTATCTGCTCGTCGGCGAAAATAAAATCGCTAAGGATTTCCAAGCCGCACTTTGGCGAGCTAGGAATATTGCCGCGCCGAAAAATGCTCAGCGTATGAAGGCGAAAACTCCCTGCGCGAAAAAGGGCGATAAATGCTACGATTGCTCAAGTCCGAGCAGAATTTGTCGTGCTCTGTCGGTTTTATGGGAACCGCCGCTTCGCAGTGACGTAGAAGTTATTTTGATTCACGAGGAGTTGGGATTTTAATTTTGGACAGAGAAAAATTTGACAAAAAAATTTGCGGGCGAACTCATTGGAGTCAACGCCCGCTTTTCATTTGTCGCTTTATCTTTTCTTCTTGTTGCCTTGATTCTGGTTATCGAAAATTTTTATAACATCGTCGATAAATTTTCTGCCTGCTTCTTCGGAAATGATAGCTTGCTTTTCGTTAGCGGAAATTTCTTCGCGTAAAATTTTCAAGTGCGGGTCAAGCTTACCTGCTTTGAGTGATTCAAGCGCGACCCTATCAGCGTTGGCAATTCGTTTAAGTTGTTCGAGTTGCGGCTTGCATTCCGATAAATATTTTGGTGGCAGTCGTCTAAGCAAAATATTTGCGGCGCGTTCGGTCTCGTTAATCTTTTGTTCGAGCGGCGCGAAGTCAACGAAACTTTTCTTGCCCCAATCGTTTAGGAGATTAAATGCCGCCGTCGAAAATTCCTGCGCGTCGGGTGCTCCGACTTTCGCCCAAGAATTTTCCATGTGTTGAGAATGTTCCGCGAAAACTTTCATAGTCGGCGCAAGTGAGCCGAATTGTTCAGCCAAAACTTTATCCCAAGCTTGTGCCTCATTGTAAGTGGCGGGATTGTTCGCGTAAATTGCGCCCGTCGCTATCGCAATTTTAGATAACTGAACTTGCCCCATTGGATTGAAAAATATAGCCGTCATATGTGCTGTCGGAAGTTTTTCAATCGCGCCCAGTGCAAGTTTAACATTGCGGTTGCCGTCGGGCGTCAACGGATAATCATTGACAGGATAATTCCACCAAATACCGACTTCGCGTCCAAAGATTTTATTGACTTCGGCAAGTTCCTTATCGGTTATGCCGTCACAGACGACGCCGCGCCCAGAATACAGCACTAAAATTCGCGGGTCGAGATTTTCGGCTAAATCTTTCGTGTAAGGTTTAAGCTTATCGCCCTTGAGCATATCCAGATAAAAATACTCGGTCGGAACCATAATCAGCGGCGCAACGTCTTTGTAACGTTCATGCAAATTTTTCTGCACACGATTTAAAAATTCTGCTTGCGCCTTGCCGTTCTCGTGATGACGCCCTTTATCGTCTTTCAAGTCGTCGAAGAAAATTGCGAAATCGCGAACGCCAATTTGATACATTGCGTCAAGCTTGCGAATCATGAGCCGAAAATCTTCGTCGCCCTTCGAGCCCTTATAATTTAAATCAAGTCCGGGCGACACGGCGAAAATAAACCGGACATCATTTTCTTTCGCGACATCAACTAGATTTTTCATTTTGGCAAGCTTATCGGCGGGATAAGGTTTGCGCCATTTTTCGCGGTGATAAGGGTCATCTTTGGGCGCGTAGACGTAGGAGTTGAGATTATTTTGGCGGCAGAAGTCGATAATATCTGCGCGGTCGTTGAAAGTCCAGGGCGTGCCATAAAAACCTTCGACGACGCCGCGCAAGGGAATTGGTATTGCTTGAGCAGTCGAGCCGCCGATAAAAATTGCCGCCAGCGTCAACAAAAATATTCGCCTAAAAAGTTTCATGATTGAGCCTCCTGATATTGACGGAAATTTTTCAGTACGCAAATAGGGCGTTTCTGCGAGGCGTTACCAAAAGGATTATCAATCAGCAAATCGGACGCAAGTTGAGCATTCATACCCGGCGTTGCTCCGACAATTCGCGAGCGTTTCAAGTCGTTTACGTCGGCAATCATTGCGCCAAAGCAATTCAGTCGCGCCTTTAAGTCAGCAACAACTTTTTCCGGATTTTCCGGACCATAGACGACGCATTTATCAAAAGGCGGCATTGTCCCTGTCACGTCGTCGATTAACGCCGCTTGTCGCCCGCCCCATTTATAGAACAGCCCGCGCACTCCGATAATCTTACCCAAAAAGCCTGCAACCAATGCGAACGCAACGCGCCATTCGCCTTCTTTCTCCATAAGGGCTTGCATGCCGTGTGGCGTCGCTAAACTTCCATAGTCGGGAATAAATCGGCAACAAAGTTTCGCAAGGTCGCTAATTTCCATTTCGTCGGGGCGAATGATATTTCCCTGCGTTATTGCAACGACACTTTCAGCAACTGTAACCACGTCATCGGGCGTAATTATGTCGCGAGTATATTTTTCTATCACGTCAACAATATCATCTTTAGGCGTCAAAATCCTAGTAGTTATCGGCAAAATTTCTACGTTCATAAAATTTTCTCCTTAGTCTTTGATAAGCTGAACGCCGACGATTTTAGCAAGTTCTTCGGCAGTTAAAATCACTCGCGCTATCGACCAATGCATTGGCGTGCGCCCGACTTCACGATAAATTAACTCAATCGGAAAATCTACCATGCGGCTTACCGCCTCTTCAAGTGAAAGATTTTTCCGCGCAGTCAGCATAACTTTCGCCACGAGATTTGCGCTCTCCTTATGTTCAATAACTAATGCCTCAAAATAATCGTCTTCGCGCGGGACGCCTTCGCGCTCAACTTTGCCGCGCACGTTCATTCCGTCATATTGTTCAAAAGGCAACAGCGGATGACATATCGCGTCAACAATCATTGCCGATTGCGTGCCTTCGTTGCGAAATTCAATCGTCGTGGAAAGTGTAATGGATTTTTCGTCGCGTTGTTCGACTTTGAACGGCGAGCGGCTATCCAATTTCGGGACGAGTTTTTCTTTCCGATTTTTCAAGTAAAACCACAGCACCAATACGACTGCCAATACTGCGACGAGCAAGCCTTCAAGTATCATTACCAAATTTTTTCAACCCCTTATAAAAGTTCAATCAATCACGAAATTGTACACGAAAATTATTGTCAAGTCAAAAGTTTTAGGGAAAAGAGAGTAGACTTTCCTCTATTTATCTGCGCGGTTTGCTAAGTTAGCTGCAGGAAAATTTTTGATTGAGCAGAATAACATTACTTTAAGCAAATATCAAGAACAAAAATCACCAAAACTTTTTCAAATGCGATTGCAGAAAAAGCGCAGACAGCAAAAAAAGCCGCCCGAAGGCGGCAATTTCCTTTTCATATATGGTTTTTAAAGGCGTCTAATGGTGACGCGCTCACCTGTATAACTTTCAAG
>ODAJ014734124.1_pt1 | contig 33317 bp, 52 predicted proteins | sample 1539241 | NCBI WGS metagenome assembly ODAJ01 (sample SAMN02144231, study PRJEB22623) | gut metagenome | biome: sheep rumen | host: Ovis aries | place: New Zealand
GCCAGCCATAAATCCGCCAGTAGCTCAACGGTTAGAGCACTCGGCTGATAACCGAGAGGTTTGTGGTTCGAATCCACATTGGCGGACCAATAAAAATTTTGAAGAAACGAGGAGTAAGTTTATGTTATCAGACTTATATGACTTATGCAAATTGAATAGATTATTAACTTGCTCCCGTAGCCCAATCTTGGCAGAGGCATAGAGCTTAAACCTCTAACAGGTGTCGGTTCGAATCCGTCCGGGAGCACCAAATATATTTGCTCCAGTGGCGGAACGGTAGACGCTTCGGACTTAAAATCCGATGACCGAGAGGTCGTGTGGGTTCGAATCCCACCTGGAGCACCATTATAAAATAACCTAGAGCTTATACTTATTTCGTGAACAACACTCGGACTTAAACTCTGATTATATTAGTTAAGCCAATGGTTCAAATATAAATAGTTAGTATGCTGTGCTGTGGCGTTGGCGAAATTGGTAGCCGCACTAGGTTGTGGCCCTAGGCTTTACGGGTTCGAGTCCCGTACGTCACCCCAGAGCAGAGCATATTAGCTCAAAAATAAATTTAGAACCTATACTTATTTCACCGCCTAGAGGCAATTTCCTTTCCTGAAATCAATGTTAGTTAGGTCAAAATTTATTGTATATTATAATATATTTACTAAACTTAGAGGCTATACTTATTTCTAATTAGGTATGTTAAACCCGTGGTTGTGGGTTCGAGTCCCACCGTCTTCTGTACAGGAGATGTAGCTCAATTGGGAGAGCGCGTAATTTTAGTTAGTCCATAGTAAGTAAAAATAAGTAAAATTAAGTAAAAATAAGTAAAATTTTTAAAGAAGGAGTTGACGACGTATGAAACGAAAATGCAAGCGTAGTCGAAAACAAAAAGTTAATAAATGCGTCGTTAGCTTAACTGGTAAAGCTTCCGACCTTTAATCGGAATTATAAGAGTTCGACTCTCTCACGACGCACCAATGGTCTCTTAGGCTAACTGGATTAAACTACCAGGCTACGAACTTGGAGTTAGGGGTTCGAGTCCTCTAGAGACCGCCATATTCATGCGTCGTTAGCTTAATTGGTAGAGCTCTGGTCTCTTAAACCTGAGGTTGCAGGTTCGATTCCTGTACGACGCACCATAATTGGTCCCGTAGCTCAGTTGGTAGAGCAACAGACTTTTAATCTGTGGGTCGAGGATTCGAGTTCCTCCGGGGCCACCATATAAATAAATTATAAAGAAGGAGTTGACGGTCATGAGACGAAGATGTAGGAACTGTCGATGTAAACTAAATAATAAAACATGCGCCGTTAGCTCATTTGGATAGAGCAATGGTCTTCTAAACCATAGGTGGTAGGTTCGAATCCTACACGGCGCGCCAACCGGTAGGTGGTGAAGTGGTTCAACACGGCAGGCCGCAACCCTGTTATACGTCGTCGGTTCGAATCCGACCCTATCGTCCATAAAATATGTGGAAGTGATGCAAATGGATAGACATCTGGCACTAGATATCTAATCAGCCAGTAAAAGCAGTTGCGCGCAAACTGTTGTAGGTTCAAGTCCTACCTTGCCACACCATGTCCTCATAGCCCAATTGGCAGAGGCAGTAAGCTCAAACCTTATTCAGTATAAGTTCGAATCTTATTGAGGACACCAAAAATATTGTATATTATATAGTCGTTGCTGATGTAGCTCAGCCGGTAGAGCAATTCCATGGTAAGGAAGAGGTCGTAGGTTCAAATCCTATCTTCAGCACCAACAGGCTTAATCAACTTGCAAAGATTGGTTAAGACTCATTGGCATAAGCAAGGCGCTTGAATGAGAGGTTAGTGCAGGAAATTTATATATTGTAGATACAAGGTCGTGTTAGAGGTACGCAAGAGACTGAGGCATGAGTAAATGTATGGAGTGATAAGCCTTGAGGAGATATATAGAGGAACCAATGTTTAAATGGCAGACGGAGCTTTAGTGATACTACCTTAACCAACGCAAAGGTATCACAATTTAATATGCCCGAGTGGTGGAATTGGTAGACACGCCAGTCTTAGAAACTGGTGCCGAAAGGCGTGTGGGTTCGAGTCCCACCTCGGGTACCATTATATTTGAATACAATCCATAAGTCGACTATAAGGGCAAGTTGTATTTGAGTATTTCGGCGGAACAGCGTCGTTAGGGTGTCATCGCAAACCGACTGTTACGAGCTCGCTTGAAGAGCAGTGCAAGCATAAACAAAGACTGCAGCCATAGGGCCGTCGCCAAGTTGGTTAAGGCACGGGACTTTGACTCCCGCATCGAAGGTTCGAGTCCTTCCGGCCCTGCCATAAAAATTATTGTAGAAGCTATATATTAGCTTCTTTTTTATTGTATTATAAATAGAGGTGATATTATGTCTAAAGGTTTTTATCCAGGTTCATTTGATCCTTTTACAAATGGACATTTAGCTGTTATTAAGAAAGCTTCAAAGTTATTTGATGAAGTTATTGTGGCTATTGGTGAAAATCCATCTAAGAGTCGTAGATTCGATAAATATGACATGATTGATACAATTGGATCGGTTTTATTAAGAGAAGGCTTAACTAATGTATTTATTACTTCTTATAAAGGTTTGCTTGCTGAAGAAGCTAAGAATTGCAATGCAGATTATATTATAAGAGGAATTAGAAATAATATTGATTATAATTATGAAGAAAATTTAGCTAGTATTAATCAAGAACTTACTGGTATAGATACTATCTATATAAGAGCTGGTAATTTAGGAAATGTCAGCTCAAGTATGGTTATGGAATTGGCTAAATATGATTATAAACTTTCAGATTATGTTCCTAAAGAAGTGGAGAAATTAATAAATGAAGAAATTTAAATTAGGTTTTATGGTTGGAAGATTCCAAATGCTTCATAAAGGTCATGAATCATTAATAAATGAAGGAATAGAATTGTGTGATAGATTTGTTATTTTATTAGGTAATTCAGAAGAATCTAGAACCAAGAATAATCCATTTACTTTTGAAGAAAGAAAAGAAATGATTAAAATGATCTTTGGAGATAAAGTTGAAGTTTATCCTATTATTAGTATTGGTATTGGATATGTTCCGGCTTGGGGTAATTATATAATGAATACTATTAAATTCTATTGTGGTGATTATCCTGACTTTGTACTAAGAGGCGCTGACGATGGACGCTCAGAATGGTTAGATAAAGAAAAATATAACAATATTACTGAATATATTATTAATAGAAATATCATTCCATTTAGTGCAACACAAGTTAGAAATTGTTTAATAGAATGGTATGAAGCTAAAGAAGAATTTGAAAAACAAAATAGATCTATTGAACGTGGTTTATCAGGTTTTGGATTTGATCCACTTAACCCTCAAAATAATAATTCTAGTGTTTTAAGTTCAATAACCTTATCAGATAAAAAGAAAAGAATGGAAGATACATATAGTCATCTTGGTGAGATGCTTAATTCAAAATACACACCTGCAAAATTAGAAAAATATGGTGAAATTTTAAAAGGAATTAGATAATATGAAAGATTTAACAAAAGCTAGTAAGTATATTGCTTTATTATTAAGACATAAACCTGAAGAAGGAGATTTAACTCTTGATAAAGAAGGTTATTGTCTTACCAATGATTTAGTAAAAGCATTAAAAAGAAAGTTTACTTGGTTTACTTTAGAAGATTTAAAAGATATTGTAGCTTCTGATGAAAAAGGAAGATATTCATTTAATGAAACTAAATCAAAGATTAGAGCAAACCAAGGTCACTCAACTACACAAGTTGATATTACATTTAAAGAAGTAACTCCTCCAGATATTTTATATCATGGAACTGCAACTAGATTTTTAGATGATATTTATAGAGAAGGTTTAAAACCAATGTCTCGTCAATATGTTCATTTAAGTAAAGATATTGAAACAGCATCTAAAGTTGGAACAAGACATGGTAATTTATATATTATAAATATTGATGCTAAAAAGATGTATGAAGATGGATATAAGTTCTATCTATCAGACAATGGAGTTTATTTAGCAAAATCTGTTCCAACAAAATATTTTATGAATTAAGTCCTATTTTATTAGGACTTTTATTGTATGATATTATAAGAGGTGAAGATTCCATGGAGAAGCTTAAGAAGAGAATACTTTTTAATAATAGATTCTATGGTGTATATGGAGAGAATTCTAATTTTAAATGTATAAAATATCTTCCAGATTCATATATTCCAGATGATAGAGAGTATTATAAAATAGGAGATATTGTTTTAGTTTTAAATTATAATTATTCAACAACAGTTGATAGTTATATTGTTGCAGATAAAGATGTATTAATTAATGTGCATAATGGTCTTGGAGCACCAGATTATATTTATCTTATCGGTATAGATAGTTATTATTATTTAACAGAAGATCATCCTTTAAAAATAGATAGATTAAAATGTGAAGTTGTAACTGATTATAAGAGTGCATATGAAGAAACTTTAAAAGAGTTAAATGAGCTTAAAAATATCAAAAATTAACGTTTAGGAGTTGTTTTATATGGAAATCAAATATTTTATAAGGACAACTGGAGAACGCATTCTAAATGAATCCTACGAACAAATTCCTTATACTAAATTGATCGATAAAGACCATAGATATATAGAATTTTTTATTGAATGTTTGGAATATTTTAGTCAATGGAACTCTGTTTTTATTGAAGATGATTGTATTTTATGTCGAGATTTTAAGGATAGAATTGAAAAGGTTATTTCGGAATATCCAAATAAAATTATAAACTTTTTTACTTATCCATATAATGAGTATTATACTACTCATGAATCAACTGATTATTTACAAAACCAATGTACTTATTATCCTAAAGAACTAAGTAAAAAGTTAGCAGTTGAGATGAGAAAAATTTTAAAACAATTTCCAAAATTAAATACCGATCAAATTGAAAATCTTGCATTAAAAGCTATGAATGAATCTCATATAAAAGCTAGACCGACTTTAGTACAGCATATAGGAAAAGAATCATTATTAAAAGGTCATCGTGGATTCGCAGTATTTACTAAATATTTTATAGATTATTTAGACGATCTATCTTTAGATTATAACAATTTATCTAAAGAAGAGGATGAAAAATTAATGAGATATACAATAGGAAAACGTTTTAAATTTAAAGTAGATACAATTAAAAAAGAAGGTGACGAATAATGGATAGTGCTATAGTATTTATTGTAATGATAATTGCATTAGTTTTAATAGGTATATTAGGACTTATTCTTTATGTATTAAAAGTTAATGAATTATTTCCATTTAGAAAGATGAATGAAGAAGATTTTAACAATTGTTATGATCTATCTTATAGAAAAAATGTCAAGAAAAAGAAATAGGTGATATAAATGAAAGAATTAACATTAGGCGATCGTATGAAAACATACTATGAGAATCGCTCTCAAACATATTTAACTAGATATACTCCAGTGATTATTAGATTAGATGGTTGTCACTTTCATACATTTGCAAAAGGCTTTTGTAAACCATTTGATAAATTATTAGCTAAGACAATGCAAATGACAACTAAGTATTTATGTGAAAATATTCAAGGAGTTAAGTTTGCTTATACTCAATCAGATGAGATTAGTTTATTATTAATTGATTATAATAAAGAAGATTTATCTATTCAAACTGAAGCTTGGTTTGATTATAGAGTTCAAAAGATTGTTTCTGTAGCAGCAAGCCTTGCAACCTTTGCATTTAATAAATATTTTAATGAACTTTATTTATTAGATCTTGCTGAAAAAGGTAATACAGAATTAACTAAGTCTGATTTAGCTCATGATAGAGCTAGACGAACTGGAGCTACATTCGATGCAAGAGCATTTAATATGCCAAAGGACGAAATTGTAAATTATTTTGTCTTCCGTCAAACTGATGCTATTAGAAATTCAAAATCAGCTTTAGGTCAAGCAAACTACAGTCAAAAGATTTTAAATGGTTTATCTTCAAATCAAATTGTTGAAAAATGTAAAGCTGAACTAAATATTAATTGGAATGATTTTAAAGGTGAGCAAAAGTGGGGTACTGTCTTCTATAAAGCTCAAGCGGATGGTGAAAGACCTAAGTGGACTATGGATATTGATCCTCCATTATTTGTTGAATTAAGAGAATTTATCGAGAAATTAATTTAATTTGCTAAATTAGATACAAAAATATTGTATAATATTATATCTTAATAGAGTAACTTAGTTGTTACAAAAAGAGACTTTAGTCCTTGAAATATATTGAAAGTAATTTCTAAAAGTCTGCCTGATATAAAGGACATAGAATAAAGGCTATATAGTAAGGTCATAGCTTAACTGGATAAAGTGCTACCTGCGAAGGTAGAGTTTCGGGTTCAAATCCCAGATGACAACTGCAGCTTACTATAAATAAATTTAAGATAATTAAGATAATAATGTAGGCGAGTGGTGTCCTAAATCGTGATGTTTTACATCGTTCAACTAGGTTTGCGAGTTATTATCTATTAGTTCCACCACCTGGTACCATACTTAGTATGAGTGGACCAACGAACATAAGTTCGCTTTAAGTCGGAAAAGCTAGGGAACTCCAGAGAAATACTCTGCAAGTGAGGGTTGAGCCTCACATTACCTGAAAAAAGAAAATGGATAATTGTTATCTAAAAGAGTATAAAAAGTTCGCGCTCTCCATGCAGATATGCTTCAGATATGATGTGTGCAGATAACTAAGGACCATTTTTAATTCAATTCTGATCGGTTGGCCACCTAAAGCCAATATACTCGATTGAATGAGTAGCATAGCCATGATAAACAACTGGTTAAGTTGCATGGAGTGCCTCATAATCGTAAGTATATAAAGGAATTGTATTTTTTAATTAATCTACCTGAGGAACAGGTCTTGAAAAAGATAGAATATCACCAGAGCTAACCTAATCGTTCATGTGGACTTGAGCATACACCACATTAAAGAAATGTGCGAACGTGAATAGCCGTCTCTAGTCAATCCGTGGAAACTAGAATCCGTGAAGAAGTTAGAAAAACATCTAATGTAAAGTTGCAGCTGGTATTAGAGGAAAGATTAATTATTTAAATTAAGTACTTAAAGTATTTAATAAACGTTGAAATTAATGTTAGACCTGAATAGCATTAATAGAGTTATTTTTGGGTTGTAGGTAGTGACCGCGGTCAGGAAAGAAAACCTTCAAATAAAATTTAATATTTAAGTTTCTGGCTAAAGGTTAGGGCACAACGATGGCTCCATTAGATACCGAAGCACAAAGTATAGAGGTGAGATCCTATATGGGAGGTTAGGTAAGTATAGAAATCAAAAAGATTCGAACTCCGATATAAATCGTATGTAAACTCTCATTACTTAATTTATATTAGATACTAGATTAAAAAGAATGGCTTTTCTTAAATATTAAATTATAACCTGTACCCTTGAACTATCATATGTAGGTAAACTCGTTGGAAGCAATTTAGTTGTGAAACTTGGATTGTGTAGGCAAAGCAGGTTAACTATGAAATAAAAGGGTAGAAGAATAAATAGTATTAAAGTTAAAGCAACGTATTGCAACGTTGGGACTAGCTGTCGAGCAATTGGCAGTAATATGTAAGCAAGGCATGTGTATAGGACTCGTCTTTTCGTAGTATGGCTTTACCCGGGCATATGATCTTATGACGTATTAAATTCTGCTCTAATAGAATGTAGATCTTAGAATGTAGAAATGCCCATACCATTCTCTGAATATTCTATAGGTTGTTACGACATTAGCCTAGTATGGGAGGCTTTTGTTGTTTTATATTGTATATTATTATATAGTTGAATGCAACTATAATCCTAAAAGAAGGTGAAATTAATGAAGGAAATTAAGATTAATATTAAAAAGGAACAATATTCTAATATTTATTTCGCAGGTAAGTTAGTTGCTGTTGCAGGAAGTCCGAAGTATAGAAATACTGAAATTATTTTAAAGACTGTGTCTGAAAATAACGTAGTACAAGCAGTAGATGCTAAGACATTTCTTGCCACAACAGCTTTATTAACAGTAAACACTAAGAATGTTGATGAATTAGTATTTGAAATTCGTGGTGAAGAAGAAGTTTTCGATGCTATGGAATTCAAGAAGGATGTTCTAAATATTATTAAAGAATCTCAAAACTAATCGTCTGCTAAATTATGTAGATATTAGTAGAAGGAGATAAAACTATGAAATTTTATTTAACTTTCGAGTATTTACATGATTTAGTAGTTTTAGGTATGGCTACTAAGAAACAAATTAAACTTTATAACAAGTGAATTAAAAAAGATATTAAGAAACTTGAGACAAGATATTCTTGGTTTAGCTAATATGGGCTTGTTTATGGATTCGCTTGGAGTTTTGAAAAATGATAAGCATGTCCGGTAGACCGGGTTAACAACGTCGAGGTTTAGAAATAAACGCAAAATCAATTTTTAACAAAATCGCAAACTTCTTCAGAGGCTTCGGTGCTCAAAGAGTTGCAGCTTTAGCCTAATTAATAAATATTAGACGCACGAACGTTATTGATGCCTATTAAATAACTAGTAGTTCATTTCAAATAGGTAGCTAACTTGAGGTTTTTCAAGTCGAATTAGTAAGTTCTTGTTTATTTCACAAACTAATTAGTATTAAGTAAATAAACTAACATGTAGAAAATCAAATGGATGAGCTTTAATACAGGGGTTCGACTCCCCTCAGGTCCACCTGAACACTCAATTTAGTTATTGAATGTTGAGTTGGGCTTGTTTTTATTAAATTTTGGAGAAAAATTAATGGAAAAAGATGAAAAACAACAAAAAGAGTTGATTTTTACTAATGAATGTGTCTATTGTGGCAAAAAATTTCAATCAGAAAACTTCTTTGTGGATGTTTGTCCACAATGTCAAATAGACTATGCGGAATTTTTATTAAAATCTCATAAAAATTTAGAAAAAGACTGGTATTAATCAGTCTTTTTTGTTTATTTAATATTGTATAATATAATGTGTATAAAATTCGATAATAATTAATTGGGAGGAGCTACTATGAGAATCAGATTTACTTATTTTAATAAAATTACAGGGCATGTTGAGAGCGTTTACTTAACTCTAACTGATTTCGATAAGTCAAATGAAGCAATGGATAGAGCTGAAAACGCTATTTTTATGCATCTTTATAAAGAAAAACCGTATAATAATGAAATAAAGCTAATAAATTATTGTATCTTAGAATAAGAGGTGAATTTATGTTTAGTGTATATCAAATTGTGAAAGTAAAAGATCTAGATCCTAAAAATTTATATAGATTTGGTGGCGAAAATACAAATATTGGTGGTCCATCATATTATAAAATAAATGACTTGATGGATAAACATAAAAATATTGGAATGACTATGTCGATCTCAAATTTTTTAAAGCCATCTATTAAAGATTTAGTCGAATTTAATCAATTGAACATGTTTTATGAAATTTATATTGCGATTCCTCGAACTGAACTCAAAGATTTTGTAGCCATTTTAGATGAAGCAAAAATAAGACATAATTTTGATAATTGGTCCGATCCATTTTATTCTAATCATTATGTTCATTGTATGGTTTGGTTTGAAAAAGGTGTCGCTGGCATTGAATTTTTAAATTTTAGCCGTTATCAATCTTATATGTGGCGTTATAAAAACAATACAATTTCTCCATCTAGACTTTTAGAGTTAGATTATGATGATTTAGATAATTCTGAAATAACTAAAAAGAATATTATTAGATTTTTTAAAAAGCATGGTCCAACGCCAGTTCAACTTATTGGAAGAGATTTTGTAATAAATTCTTTTCAAACTGAACAGGAATTATTTGATAGACGTAGTTGTACTATAGATTTAGTAACAGAACTTAATTTGTATGATTTGTTCGGTGGCTTACCTCAAGATATTGATGCACAATTAACTTTGGCAGATGGAACATTTTATACTTTAAGTGATCTTCGATCAATACAACAAGCTCCAGACTATGATTATGAACATGATTTAAATTCTAAAACTTTAAAATTTAGGATTAGTTTAACATTTAATAATTGGCAAGTTTATCCAAAACATAAAGATGAAATTTGTTCAACTGATAGTATTGGAATCCGAAGTTATCCATATAAATTTCAATATGATTACAAGCCAATACACTATATGTTTGAATCTGAAACAGATATACTTAAACCTATTAATTTACAAGATGAAGTGTTTAAACAATCTGTAGAAAAACTTAGAGATGAACTAGATAAAGAATTATGTAAGAATATTGGTATTGATTTTGGTAAAGATAAAGATCATACAGCAACAGCTATTGTAGAAGAAGAGAAACGTAAATCTCTTAAACATGCATATATGAAATATTGTAATGATGATAATTATAATTTAAACTTAGATAATTTATTTAAAGATTTAGATAAAAATAATAATAATTTAGAGATTAAAAAAGAAAAGGAAAGTGATATTATGAAGATTAATAACAAGGAATTAAAGCAAATTATTATTGATGAAGACAGAAATACAGTAACAACTATTACCGAAGTACCTGCTCCACTTTTTGGTTTAGAACCATCAAAAAATGTCTCTGTTGCTAAGACATCAGATAAGGATGAATTTGATCCATATGTTGGTGTTGCTATGACATTAGCTTACCAATTATTTGGATCTAAAGAAAACTTCCGTAAGTTCGTTCGTGAAAATGAATTAGTTAGAAACTTAAAGAAAGAAAGAGAAGCTCGTGAAGCAGCTAAGGCTAAGGCAAAAGAAAAGGCTGAAGAAGCTAAGAAGAAGGCTGCAGCTAAGAGAGCTAAGCAAGCTGAAAATGACGAAGAAACTGCAACTGAATTATTAGAAAAGCTTTCTAAGTTCTTCAATAAGTCAAAGAAAACTAAGACAAAGAAGGGTGAATAATTATGCCAAAGACATTCTGGATTTCAGATTTACACTTTAATCATAAGAATGTCCTTAAGTATGAGCCTGTTAGAATTGATGCGACTTTAGAATATATGACTAAGGTCGCTAAAATTCAGCATAATTTTACTAGAGAGGACGTTTTAAATGATTATAATAACGCTCCTGAAGATCAATTAATTTTAAAAGATGTATTACATTATCATAATGAAATGCTTATTTATAATTGGAACAAAGTTGTAGGTAAGAATGATACTGTTTGGTTCTTAGGAGATTTTGCATTTGGTCCTCAAAAAGATATTGAAGAAGTTATTACTAGAAAAGAAACTAAGGTTGTAAAGTTTGATCCTAAGTCTTGTGATGGAGTTGATCCTCATACTGGTGAAATTACTGAAACAAAATTAGTTAGTAGATTAAATGGTCATAAGAGAATGATAAAAGGAAACCACGATAATCTTCCGGATGAAGTTTATATAAAGTGGGGTTTTGAATATGTTTCTAAGTATCCTATTATTCTAAAGAAGTTCTTCTGTTTATCACATGAACCTATGGAATGGATGAATCCTAATTCAAGTCCTTTCTACTTTATTTTTGGCCATGTTCATTCAATGCCTCAGTTTGTAACTGAAACTGAGAATAGTAGATGTGTATGTGTAGAGCGTCAAAACTTTACTCCTATTAGAATTGAAGCTTTTGATAAGTATAATCCTATTCCTGCAAATCTTGACCCACATAAGAAAATTAAGGAGATTTAATTATGAGCACTAGATGTTTAATTGGTATTCAAAGAGGAAATAAAGTTCAATATTCATATTGCCATCATGATGGATATCTTGACTGGGTTGGTAAAGTATTAGTAAATTATTACGATACTGAACCAAAGATTACAGAACTATTAAGCTTTGGTGATATGTCTTGTCTAGGAGCGATGCTAGATATTAATTCTCATTTCTCAGGAAGCCTTGATGATATTGAGGCTAGTGGTTGTGAATTCTATGAACGTGATAGAGGCGAGCGTGGAGCTTACTTACACCGCCCAGAAGTTGATGCAGATAAATATGATTTTAGATGCCAAAGTGATGCAGATTATATTTATTTATTTAAAGATAATGAGTGGTATGTTTTAAGTGCCTATGCAGATGATTTTGAGAAAGTAAAAGATTTATTGGAGAAAAAATCACATGAGTAAAGATATGCTTGGAACTTTTGAAGCTACTGTTTTAGAATTAAATAAACCTACTAGCACTGGTAGAATATTCTCTGATACTATTGGAATGGAAATCTTATCTGATCCAATTTTAAGAGAACAAATTAATAATGGTGGTCTTCCAATCTTCTTCGATCCTGAAGGAGCAGAACCAAATAATATGATGAATATTGCAGGTGTTGTCTCTGACATTAAATATGATCAAGAAAATGATTCGTTAGAGACTAAGTGTGTTGTTTTAAATACTCCACAAGGAAAAGTATTAAATAGGATGTTAATTAAAGATACTCCAGTCTCTTTAAGTGTTAGAGGTAATGGTGATGTGGATGAAAACCATAATATAACTAAATTTGAAGTTAATAGTATTGGTGTTTTTCCATTTCAAAAGCTTTGGAAAAATCCTATAAAAAATTATAAAAAAGATTAAGAAGGTGTTTACATACCTTCTTTTTTATTGTATAATATTAATGTAAACAATAAGGAGAACAAACATGAAACAGCCATATTCTTGGGTACAATATACTTTTTTATGGATTATTTCTGAAGACAGAGTGGTTCATCAAAAAACTTTTAATACAATGCAAGAATTAAGAGACTTTAAGAATTATTATGTCGACGAATTAAAAGGTGAAGATATGGTCTGTGTTGATGGTTATGGTTATGTTTGGTTCTGCCAAAAAGACTTTCAGGAGGAATAGATATGAAAGATATAGAAGTATTAAATGCAAAAGTTAAAGACGTTGTATTTCGTATTGAAGATTGTGGTTTAATGGTTACACTTACCTTGGAGGGTGATGGCTGGGGAGTTTGTTATTCTTCAGGCACTTTAGTATATACTGAATATAATAGAGAGACTGAAAAAGAGGATATAATCGTTCCAAGTCAAGCAACACAAATAATTAGTAAAATTTATGAATTATTAAATTTTTTTAATGTTAACGCTTTAGAAGCTATCAAAGGTAAATATGTTAGAGTTGAAATTAATAATAATAGCTGGTCATCTGTTGTAAAACTTATTGATATTCTAAATGGTCGTAAAACATTTAAGTGGGGTGAATAAATTATGCAAAATAGTCAATTTATTAGAATAGGTACTATGATTTTTAATGTAGATAAGATTATTGCTATTAATCCAGTTTTAATTAATCATGGTAAAAAGTATAAAACTGAAGTAGATGGAGATGGAGAAGTTATTGGACGTCCTCAATCTTATTCATTAAAGGTTAAGCTTGAAGATGGTGAAGTTTATACACTTTATTATCCAACTAAAGAAATGAGAGATGAAACTTTTAATTGGTTGAATGATGCTTTAGTTTTAAGAAAGAATTTCGATGAGGTGAAATAATGACTTTAAAACAATTTTTAATTATGGCAACTGGTTTTACTTCTATCGGCTTGTATGATTCAACAGAGGGAAAACTAGTATCTGCTAATGATGCAACAGTACCAGATTTATATTTATTTGAAGACTGTGAAGTAGCAAATGTTACGTTTGGATTATTTGATGATCCAAAAGATAAGACAGCTAAGTATATTAGAGCTTGTATTTACTTAAATATTCCATTACCTAATATAGACGTAAAGGCTGGTGATTAATTTGGAAAAAATTAATGTTTCACTTTATGGAAGCGGAGATCGTGGTTGTCCATTAAGAGCTGAAATAATCTCTTGTGACCACTGTGATTCATGTTCTTTTTATAAGAATAATACCTGTCTTAAAGTAACAAGTGGTTTTGCAAGTACAAAATGTATTTATGGACATTTAAGCAAAGTAAAAGGTTTTACTAAGTATGCTAGTAAATATTCTGACTTTAAGTGGAAATATAAAGAAGATCCAGCTTATGATAAATTAGAGAGACCTGCATCTCATAATTTACTTGGTGTTATGGGTGATTATGTTTATATAAATCTCCACACTATTGAGATAAGAGAACGTAGACCAGATGATAGAAATTGGGATTTCCATTTCTTCAAACTACCTTCTGGTTTAGAAGTTGCACTTCATGTTCCTTTTGGTGGTTGTGATCCAAGTTTTATTTTAAAAACTGATTTAGAAGATTTAAGTAAAGATGGATTATTATATAGATTATTTACAGAAACTCCATTAACAATCTTTGATCGTAAGCCAATAAGAAGTTATCAATCAGAAACACTTCCATACTTAGCTGAGTGTCTTAGAAAGCACTTGCCAGAATTAGCAAATAAGTTTTTTGAATTATATCCTAATTTTGATTATAAGATTAACTATGTAGGAAGAAAAGCTTATATTAATACTCTTCCTGTTGGAACTGTTATTAAAGACAACCATGGTAATAAGTTCACACTGATTGACCAAGAGACTCTTGAATGTGAAGAATATTCTGGTGTATTTATGCCATTTGATGTTAGAAAAGGTTATTTAAAACTTAAGTTAACTGGTAAAGAAACTATTAAGATAGAGTCTAATGATCAAGTTGATGAAAACACAAAGTTTATTGAATAATATATTGTATAATAAATAGAATGATAAATAAAAGAAAGGTGTGATTTATATGCGTGACCTTGCGTCAATTGTAACAATTGAAACAAAGAACAAGATGTTCGAAAAGGACAGAATTTGTGTAGTAACTTTTAAGGAATTAGGTTATGAAGCAATCGTTCCAGTAGAGCATAATGTTGGTGATAAGATGGTATTTATCCAAGAAGGTGCTCTATTACCCGTGGAAGAGAGATGGGAATTCTTAAGAAAGCGTTGCTATTTACCAGCAGAAGATGCATTCTTAATTAAACCTATGACTATGGGTGCAAAGGACGATAATGGTCAAAAAGGTGACAAAGTTAAGTCTTGGGGTTTATGTGTAACATTAGCTGAGGCAGGATTACCTGAAAACTTAAAGGCTGGAACTGATGTAACTGATAAGTTAAAGATTAGAAAATATGAGCCAGCTGAAGATGCTTCACCTAAGAAGATGCCAAAAATTCCTAGAATTATTAAGTTCTTCTTAAAGCATAAGTTAACAAGATGGATTGGAAATATCTACATGGAGAACCGAAAGAGAAAGTTCTCTAAAGGTAACTTCCCAACTGAAATTATTTCTAAGTCTGATGAAGAAACTATTCAAAATTGTAAGAATGTTATTTCTATGTTCCCAGGAACTAAGGCTTATATCACAGCTAAGATGGAAGGTCAATCATTCACATGTTCATTAGATGCAAAGAAGAAAGATGCTTTCTATGTATGTTCAAGAAATAACAGATTTGATAAGGTTGATGATACTTCAAAAGTATTCTGGGCAACTGCTGAAAGATATGATATTGCAAATAAGTTAAAGGCTTATTTAAAGAAAACTGGAATTAGATTAATGATTCAAGGTGAGCAAGTTGGCCCTGGTATTCAAGAAAATATTTATGGATATAAGCAAGTTCAATGGTTTGTATTCAGAATGAAAGGTTTTGAAAATGGACAATGGGTAGAATATCCATATCCTAAAATGCATGAAGTTGCAGATAAGTTAGGATTAAATTGTGTACCATTAATTGAGACCGTTGAAGATATGGGTAGCAAATTTGATAGCGTTGATTCTTTAGTAAAATATGCTGAAAATGTATATTGGAACAAAGAGGCTATTATTCATATTCCAACAGCAAATGAAAAATTATGGAAACAATATGCTCAACATGAAGGTATTGTAGTTAAATCAGATAACTATAATAAGGAAAGAGGAACTGGTTTCTCATTCAAAGTTAAGAACTTAGCTTATGCTGAAAAAGGCTTAAAAGAAATTGCAAAAGTTCAAGCAACTTGGAAGTAGGTGTAATTAATGTCAGCTTTACAATTAACATTTGATTTTGAAGATAAACTTAAAAAGTTTATTGAAGAAAATTGTCCTTATAATTTTAATATAGTGATTAATAAGAGTCATTCTGAAATTGCTATTGATGATTATGAGACTGTAAGTCATGCAGATATAGTTAGTGATCTAAATAATATTTATTCACTAGTTGACGATATTTCTGCTGACCCTGATGATGGTGAGCTTGAGGGTGTTGATGAAGTAGAAGATGCTATAGATGATCTAATTGAAAAGTTAAATATTTAGATAATTGGTGGATTTAGGTCCACCTTTTATTGTATTATATAATAACTGTTGGAGGTTTTATTATGGATAAATTAACTAGAACAAGAGGAATAAAAATAGATATTTATAGCCCAAAAGTAAACTTAGCTCCAAGCGGACAAGTTATCAGACATTACTTTAAAGAACAATTGAGATACTATTCTAACTGTTATCAAAGCGAAAGTGTGACACAACAATTTGAGATTTTTCAAAAAGAGTTAAGTCCAAAAGACTGTCCTTGTTTTGAAGTATTATCTGGTTTTATATTACGATCTTCATTTTTAGTCAATCTTTATGATGGAAGTTTAACTGGAAACCGATTAGAAGTAATAGCACCAGATAAACATCATTATATGCTTTATGGCTATAATGATGTAGATCAATTAGAAACTCGATATGGTAAAGAATTCAAAGATGCTGTAGAGAAAGTTTTTACTTGGCATTTATATATTAGACGTTGTACTCTAGAATTCATTAATGGTGGATGGATGAATCGTTCTAATACTAAGAAAAAATTAGATGAGATGAAAGATAAATATGTATACCTTTCTCAATATGGACACTCTGGAGTATTTAATAAGACAAAGAAAGCCGCATTTGAGGTAAAACATCATGAGTAAATTTAAGGTCGAACATAGATACAGAAAACCACCAATTAAATCTATTATAGATAAAGCAGAAGAAGTTATTCCAGAAGGTTATTTCTGTACTGGTGATGGAGCTGAATGTAGTTCTGTTGGAGGTACAGAATGCCCATTTTTACAATGGAGAAAGCAGACTAGACCTAGATTAGACAAGTTTAAGAAAGTATTTAACAATCCAAAGACAGGAGAAACAGTAGTATACTATGATATACCAGCTGGAAATAAATTGCTTCAATATTGTAGCTATTTAAAAGATTATCTAGGTATACAAGACTGTATAAAAGATTGTAAAATTAAATATCCTAGTTATTCAGAGGAAGAACTTGATGAAATATTATATGAAGCAACATCAGATGGCATTGATGAAGAACTTAGAAAAAGAAATGATGAATTAATAAAAAAAGATATTGAAGAGCTATTTAAGAAAAGGTAAACATTTATGAAAAAAGAAGAAACAAATAAAATTTTAAGCGAATTTAGATATATGGCTAAGCCTTATATAAAATTACCTATTGATAATATATTATTACCAAGCTGGAATCAATTAGGTTTGATAGGAAAGATTTATACTCAAGCGATTAAAACTAAAGAAAATCCAAATGGACAAATTTATGATGAACTTGAGTATAGAACAGTTTTAAGAATTTTAGACGGAAAATTATTAATTAATAATTTATTAGATGCTTATACTTGGAGCAGTAAAAGAGTTCATGACAATATAGGAAATGCATATCCTATTGGAGTTCATGATGGTAAGAGTTTATTAAATCTTAGTAAATTTTTATCTACAATAAAAGATATAAAAGAAAGAGAAGAATTTGCAGATATGATGGCAAATTCAACTAGAGATTTCTTAGTTTGTTCAACACCAGCTGAAGAGAGAAAAGTTATTATTGTAGATACAACTATAGGTAAAGCTTTAGGTTGGACGATTTGCAATGAATGGTGTGAAGCAGAAGATTGTAAACTTGAATATGGTGATGCAATAGTTGTTTCGGATAATGGATATTATCGAATTGGACGAGAAGAATTTTCATTAACTTATAAGAAATATCATTAAAATATTTACAAACAAACTATTTTATTGTATATTATAATATAACTAATGAGAGGTGAATGGCTATGAATCTAGACAAGTTATTAGAAGGATTAGATGCTGACGAAGCTAAAGCAAAAAGAGACGCTATCGATCAAATGATCTTAGGAGTAAGAAATACTTGTATCGTTCCAGGTGATATGAGTGATAATGATATTAAAGCATTATTTGAACCATTTTTAACTGATGAATATTTAGATCAGTTTGAAGACGAGAATGATTTATTAAATGATATTTTGCCAAAAATTTTAACAATATTAACAAGTAACGGAATAAAAATTAAATTTAATTAAAAAGATATTTACATAATTAAATTATTGTGTTATAATATAAATGTAAATAAGTTCTGTATGACTTTACATACAGTGGTGGAGAAAGATAAAGCAGGTGATATTATGACAAAAGAAGTTTATAATGTAGTAGCAGATGAGAAGGAATTAAAATGGTTTTTCGACCATGTAATTCAAAAACCAAAGGTTAATGAATCTTATTCAATGGTTTTCGTTTGTAGACATAAAAAGTTAACAAAAGAAGAACAAGCAACATTAGGTATGGCAAGCAATGAAACTGAGTTCTTAGCAACACAAACATTAAGATTAGCTAAGTTTCATAGTGCAAGTGTAATTGATAATGCAACTAACTGGACTTTCTTCAAATTCTTACAACATGTTAGAAGATTCGAAGTTAATAAGGAAGCTTATTTAACTACTGAAGGTCAACCATTACCAGATAAGGCATTAGTAACAATCTTCTATGTAAACCCTTGTGACGATATCAAGGTTGCAAGACAATTAATTCATAAGTTAGATGATACTGGTGATGCAATCATCAAGGCTATGTTAAATGGTAAATCATTAGAAGATAACTTACAATCATATCAAACTTATGGTAATATCGAAAGTGCAGTAAAACATTTAAAGGCTAACTGCAAAGGATCAAACTATTGGATGGACTTTGACTTAGATGTTCCAGCATGGTTTAAAGAAAAATATTTCTCATTTTTAACTGAGACTTTTAATAAGTTTTATGGTAAAGGAAATTATGTTGTAGTTGAGACATCTGGTGGATATCATATCTTAGTAAAATCTTGTAAAAATAAGATGAATCCTCATGATGTATGTAAAGAATTCCAAGCATTCTATAATGCTAAGGTAGCAGAAGGTGAAGAGCCTTATGTTGATGAAAAAGGTGTTGTTAAGTTTGAATGTATCTTAAATGATTCTCAAATCCCGGGATTACCATTACCTGGAACTTATCAATATGGCAAGTGTGTAAGAGTATTAAATAAAGAAGACTTTATTGATGAATGCTTAGAAAGAAAAAAGAAAAATGAGAAAAATAAGTAAAATAGCTGAAAAGGAAGATTTCAATGACTAAAGAAACTAAAGAATTAATTACAGATGTATTATATAAGTACAACTATTATTATCTAGCTAATCTTAATGAAGAGTCTCAATGTTGTAACTTCCTTTTTAATGGTATTATTTTTATGATTCGTAAAGAAGATAAAGATAAGATAGAGACACTTATTGAAAGTTTGTATAGACTTGATGATTTAATGGAGTAATTAATTATGGGAAGAGAAATTACAATTAAAGGTGTTGCGATTAAAGGTAAAGATAAGATAGAATTTTTTGATGGATATACTTGTGGTCGTGATTATGCAACTGAGTATATCTTAAGCTTATATAATCACACATGGAAAGCTCATGGTGGGTATACTGAAGAGCAAATCGATAAATTTAATGATTTTGAAAGAGCTGAATATTTTTCTATTCCTTTTGAATTAAAACAAGAACATGATATGAATTTAGTAAAAGAGATCATGGAAAGACTTTGTGAATATTCAGATAAAGATATGGAAGAAATAGACAAAGCTTATGAAGAATTAGACAGTCTAAAAGAAGCTAAAAAGAATTGTAAATCATTTGACGATTATCAAAAGTTTAATGAAGCTATCGACAATGTAAAGAATTGGTTAGATAATGAAGATTATTCAAGAGCAAAATCCATCTTAGAAGATATGCAAGACGTATTATATAAAGTAGAATCACTTAAAACTGAGAATAAAGCTATTTATGATTATTTTGATAGTTTTGAACTTTGGTTAGAGGCCGGGGAATAATGAATAAAATTCAGAAGAGAAAAAGAAGTCAAAGAAAACAAGCTAAAAAAACTAATAAAAAGTCTCAATTAAAGAAGCTAGCAAAAGCACTGCTACAAATAAAAAAGTAATGAGAAGGTATTTACATACCTTCTTTTTTGTTGTATAATAATATATATAAGATATAAGAGGTGATATTATGAGTAAAACATCATTTGAATTATTTAGAGGAAAATTAATGGGAGCTGAAAAATATACTGCACTTAAAGCGTTCGCTTTAGCAGAGAAAGCACATGAAGGTGTTTTTAGAAAAGATAATGTAACTCCATATATAGAGCATCCAGTTAAGGTTGCATCATTATTATTTGAGTTAGGAATTAGAGATGATGATATATTAGCTGTGGCCTTATTACATGATGTATTAGAGGATAGTGAGGATGAACAACTTAAAGCAAAACTCATTGCTACTTTTAGTTCAAAGATTGTAAGTGCTGTTTTGGCTTTATCTAAACCTAAAGGATATAATAATGTGTTATATTATGAAGGAATTCAAAATAATGAAATAGCAACTTTAGTTAAGCTTGCTGATAGAACTCATAATCTTTCAACATTATTTAATTTCTCAGAAGTAAAGAAAGCAAAATATTTAAAAGAAACTGAAGACTTTGTTTATCCTTTAATTAAATATGCACAACATACTTACTATGAATATGCAAGCCAACTAAGAATGTTTGATCTGTGGATTGAATCTTTAGTTAGAAATATCGAGCCTTATATGAAAAAAGAAGATGGTGAATAGAATGGATTTAAAATCAGCTTATAATAAAATAGATAACCTATGTTGTGTTAATCATAATGTTGTAACTATAACTAATATGGATATAGCTCATGGACACATTCCAAATAAGATCGATTTTTTCGAAGGTTATAATGAAACTCACGATGACGACTTTTGTAAAGATGCAAATGAGATGATGGATGCATTAGAAACTATTAAAGAAGTAGTTGATTTACAAGATAAATTAGGATGTCAATTAGTAGATTTTATAAAAATAGTTAGTTTACCTTATAATTCTAAAAATCAAATTTACGATGAATTTGGAAATGTTTGGATTGTGGACAAATTACAATATACTTATAATGATCAATGTTTATTTGAAGTTAGAACTCATATTGAAGTTCTTGGTGAAATTAAATATAATTATTTTAGAATCAATGAATATAAGAAAAATTGGTGGCTTAAGAAAGATAGGAGCGAATAATTATGTTTAAATTAGTAAAAAACTGGACAATAAATGATTATGATAGGTATGGTAATTTAAGAGCATGTGATGGTAATTGGGATTCAGGAATGGCTTTAACTTGCTTTGAATTTTTTAGAAATTTACCAAAGAAAAAATTATTTGAAAGCAAGAAAAAGTATAATACAAAGCGTGAAAATATTTTTAAAGAAAATTTATCATTACTTTGGAATTTAGAAGATTATCCAAACTTAGCAATAGATATTGATACAGGAGAAATATCACTTGATGGAGGTAAATAATTGTGTATAAAATTTTAGAAGTTAAATCAAAAAATACAAAAACATATATAACTGAGTGTGCACACTGTAATTGTGTTTTTACTTATCAAAATGAAGATATAAAAACATCTCCATATCCTATGTATGATGGTGATGCTCCATATATTAAATGTCCTAACTGTGGCACTATTATAGATAATCCAGATAAAAAAGAATATAGAGGTAACTAATTATGGATATAAAAGATGGACTAGCTGAAGTAATAAAAGCAATTATCGATAATACTAAATATGAAGATCTGGATCTGTACCAAGATATTTTTGAAGATAGACGTTCTATATTTAAACATATTCTTGAAGAGTATTTTCAAAAAGTAGAAGGACGTAGTTGTTGTGTAGATAAAGCTTCACATGTTGCATATTTAGTAGATAAAACATTAAAGACAAGAGAATATTATCCTTTACAAGAAACATATAGAGAATATAGAGATAAGGGTGGAAATATTGGTGGTATTACAGAATTAGATGAGATTGCATATTGGTGTCCAAAAACACTTAAGACAACAGAAGATGCTTTAAAAATATTATTTAATTCTATTAGATATAAAGAAAGTGGTGAATAACTATGGGTTATTTTTTAGATGAGATTTTTGAAAAACAAATAGATGATACTGGTACAACATTTAAAGATAAATATCCATTAAAAGATTTTAACTTCTTTATTACAGGTCCATGTATTTCTAGAAACTATGAATGCTTGTATGAAGGTGAATATGGTCCAGATCTAGCTGAAAGAGATTTTATATTAGATGAAGATAAAATGATAATTAGTTACACAGATAAACAAACTAAGCAAAGAGTAATTGAAAATTACTTTGTATCATTTTCTTGCTGGGTTCATACTTCAGATGCTATGGTAAGTAAAGCTAATGTTTATGTTTGCAGAAAGTACGATACGAATATCTTATCTGCTTTTTCGTCTTCTGAATTAATGAATGAGATAGTTAGGAGAATTAAGTCAGGTGAAATTAGAATATAGATATGGCCAAGTATTTTGGTCAGACCTACATCCAGGAGATATGGTTCCAACAGGCTGTGGAGATTATAAAATTCTTACAGAAAAAGATATTGATGAGAATGGTTATTTAAATATTAAACAAGAAGTATCTAATACTTTAAACACAAAGATTGAGGAGAATAATTAATATGCCAGAAAGAGAAATGACATTAATTGAATTTATTGACTATTTATCTGAACAAGAAATAGTTGTTAGAGATAGAAGTACTGTTTATATGAATCCAAATGATAATGGTAAAGGTGCTTTTACTCATTTGACAACTGTTGGACGTAATTGGAATCTAAGTAAACTTAAAGATGCTTTAATTACATTAAGCCAATATGAGAAGATTTTAAGTAAAAAAAGATTAACTGAAGATTTTAATTTAGATATACTAAAAGACAATGATGATCCGGAATTATATGATGATATGGACAATCTTTATCAAGTTTATTCAAGACTTGGTGAATTAGAAAAGATCTACTGGAAAAAATGGGAGAATAACGATGACTAAAATCGTTCCAATTATTGAAGTCTATTATAGTTATCCAGATTATACATATACTTATTATTTTACTTCAGTTGAAAAACGTGATGCAGAATTTAACAAGATACTTGAAGATGCAAAAAAGAGTTCAAAAGTTAAATCAATAGGAACTTCAAAATATAAATTAAGCAAAGAATATCATTCTATTAGAGTTGAATATTACGATGAAGACGCTGGTTCGGATTTATATGATGTTTATACTAAGACAGAAAAAAGTATGAGCATAGACGAAGAACAAATTTTTAAATTATAAGGAGATTAAGTAATGAAAACACTTAAAAAAATATGTGCGCTATTAATAATGTTTTTAGTATTTGCAATTAGTATTAGTTTTGCTGGTCTTCCTATTGTTTTAAGTATTGTATTAGGAAGTTGGTATTGGTTATTTTTATATAGTATACATGTGCTTTCTATCTTATTTATTGGTCTATGCTGCTTAGGTGCAAAAGAAGGTCTGGAGGATTAGCTTATGAAATTAAAATTAATTAATAATATTGTTAAATTAGTTATAACAAGTGTTACACTTATATTAGGAATTATTGTATTATTTATATAGATAATACTTTTTTAAGGAGGATGATATTATGACAGAAATTAAAATTCCAGAAAATATCCGATTTGTAATGAATAAATTAGAGGAAGCAAAATTTGAAGCTTATGTTGTAGGTGGATGTGTAAGAGATAGTATTTTAGGTCGTATTCCAAAGGACTGGGATTTAACTACTAATGCAACTCCAGATGAAATTAAAGAAGTATTTAAAGATTATCCTATTATTAATAATAATGGTGAAAAGCATGGAACTGTAACTGTTAGATATAATGATGAAAATATTGAGATTACTACTTATCGTATTGATGGTGAATATAAAGATGGTAGACATCCAGAGTCAGTAGAATTTACAAGAGATATTGAAAAAGATTTAGCAAGAAGAGATTTTACTATTAATGCGATTGCTTATGATGGTCATGTTTTTATTGATCCATTTGGAGGTATGGAAGATTTAGATGCTAAAATTATTCGTGCTGTTGGAGATCCATATGAAAGATTTAGAGAAGATTTTTTAAGAATTCTTCGTGGTCTTCGTTTTGCTTGTCGTTATGATTTTGACATTGAAGAAAATACGTACACTGCTATGGATCATCTTAGAGGTGGACTATCTAGAATTTCTGCTGAGAGAATTCAAAGTGAATTAAATAAGATTATTTCTTATGGTAAAAATCTAGCTAAGAGAGTTCATTATGGTGGATATCAACATGTTGTTCATCACCTAATTGCAACAATTATTCCAGAATTAGAGAATATGTCTAGTTATACTTTTGATCTATTAGATGATGTTCCTGATGATGAAGGTGATTTTTTAGTTATGAATTTAACTAGATTTTTTAGAGAATTATCTGATGAACAAGTACTTAGTGTATTAAAAAGATTAAGATATTCAAATAAGATTACTAAAGATATTTTAACATATAGAACTGGTTTTCATAAAGATTTTACTGATAAGCTTGTATTAAAATATTTCTTAAAAGATTTAAGAGCTTTCGGATACCCATTAGTAACAGAAGATGATAAACTAATTACTCTTTTAATTCATATGCAAGATTGTACTTGTGCACCAGTTACTTATAATCATGTTGGTTATAGACAAAAAGCACTTATAAATTTATTAGATATTGAACATAATAACGAGTGTTATTCTCTTGATACTCTAGCTATTAATGGTGATGACTTAATTCTAGAAGGTATTACTGAAGGCTTTAAGATTAAAGCTCTTCTTAATGAATGCTTAAATATGGTAATTCGTGGTACTGAGAATACTAAAGAGACATTATTACGTTTTGTTGATTTAAAATACTTACACCATAATTGCTAAATTATACTGTAAGGAGTTTCTACTTATGGTTAATTTATTTGAAGATAAAAATGATTATATGGAAGAAGATTTAGCAATGTTTATTGCTAATCAAGTTTTATTTAAAATATCTAAAGCTCATCCAGATTGAAAACCAAATCCTAGTTTATTAGGAGTATCACTTAAAGGATATGATTCAACCAATACTTTAGGTAGTACTTTATTTGGTAGAGACGTATTACATCATGAGGCTATGATTCAAATAGAAGTTAGTCAATATGTATTAAAGAATGGATTAGAAGAATTATTTGAAAATACTTTTGCACATGAATATTGTCATTATTTAGTAGATGTTGAAATGTTAAATGATAAACGTTTAAATATTTGAGCAGATGAAGAACATGGTGAAAAAGTATTTCCAACAAAAGAGATAGAAGATTATTATAGAGCTGATGATGGTCATGGAGAATGTTGACTAAAATATGCAGCAGAAATTACTCGAATTTTAGGATTAACTTATCCAATTCAAGCTCATCCAGGTGCTGTAGAAAATGCTATCTATGCAGCAAGAAATAAAGATGAAGTAGCTCTTACTATCGGATGTTCAAATGGCGACATCGATGAAATAGAATTATATGAAAAAACACCACGCTCATTTCTTAAATTTAAAGATATGACCATGATTAAGGTAATTGTAGCTATTATAATGCATGATGCACCATGTCCAAAAGAATGTGGTGGACATCTAGAAATTAAATGAGCTAATGATAAAATAGAAGATGACTATATGATGGAACTAATGCCATTAATTAAAGAAATAGTTTTAGATTCATTACTAAGTAAACTTGGAAATTAAGAGGATATATTATGAAAGAATTTATACGTGATATCGATAGATTACCAGATGGAATGACTTTCGATGATTTAAAACCTAAATCAGATGCAGAAAAATTACATGAGTTAGCCGCTCAAATAAAACTACCAGATTTTAATGATCCAAAGGTTTTAGAGAGATATGCTGAATATTTTGGTGTGGATATTCCAACCAAAGATCATATTACTAATGGTAGTTTTGCAAGTACTTTCGAAGCATTAAATGTAATTAACGAGGAAATCCAAAGACAAACTTTAAAGAAAGATTTAATTTATTCTTCAATAGATGAATTCTTAGCAAAACAAGAAATTGTAAATAAAATTACTAGAATTAGTGATGAAAAGATTTTAAGTGCTTATAGCAAATTAGGTTTAATTGATAATGCAGATGTAATTACAATTCCTAAAGGAACACAATTTACTTGGAAAGCTACTAAAGATTATGACGGTAAAGTTTATGACTTATATTATATTAAAGGTAATCCGTATGCTTTAATTGCTATTAGCACCGACGATGTATTGGATGTATTTGAAAAAATTTAAGGAACTATAGAAATATAGTTCTTTTTTATTGTATTATATAATAGAAATTAACGTTTAGGAACGTTTTTAATCATTCAATGGATATTTTATTATTAAAATAATAAAACGCAAAATATGGAGGTATTTTATATGAAAATAGTGACAGTACAAGATTTACTTAATTTAACATTAAAGTTAGGAAAAGCTTTTGGATATCAAACCAAAATTTGTTTTACAGATCGCTTTAATGAATATTCTTTAGATGATGGTATTGAAGGTCATGATAAAGATGTAGTTTCTATTAGATGTGAGAAGATTGGTTCTGCCTTACATGGTACTCATCGAGTTTTAGGAGGTAAAGATGATGAATAAGAAAGATAAAATAGAAGAAGAATTAGATTACAGAGGTTATCATGTAGATTTTTATTTTGATGATCCTGGTCAGCAAATATACACAGTCTTTGAAGGTGAAGAAATTGGATTTGGAGCTTATAATTCTAATTATATTGATGATATGAAACATATTATAGATAATAAATTAGATGTTGTAACAAGATTTCCAGAATTAAAAGATCAAGGTGTTTATGGAGCAGAACTTAGATGGTTTGATAATAATGGTTATGATGACTTACAATTAACTCATCGTTCAAGAGTTATTAAGATATACTTATTGGATGGTAGAGATAAGTTTGTTGGACCTCAGAAAGAAATTATATTATCTGATGCAAAACATCGATTATTATATGGAGAAAAATAGAATTCGAAAAATTCTATTTTTTATTGTATAATATAATAGTCAAAATGACTATTTATAATTTGCTAAAATAAATGACTAAGGAGAATAGATCATGAGTAAGTTAAATGAATATACTAATAAAACTAAAAGAGTTATCCACTTAATGGTAACAAGTTTGTGTTTAAGAAATTGTCCTCATTGTTGTAATAAGCAATATAGTTTAGATGATATTCCTTATGTTACAGATGAAGAGTTAAAACAATGCGAAGTGCTTTGTTTAACTGGTGGAGAGCCTTTTGAGTTTACTAATCCTGAAAAAATTACATCTTATTATAAAAAGAGATATTCTAATATTAAAAAGGTTTATGTATATACAAATGCTTTAGAATTATATAATTTTTGCCGTAGAAATTATATAACTTATAGTAATGATATCGATGGTTATAATATATCGATTAAAACTAAAGCAGATGTAGAAGCTTTTTATAAAATGAAAGATTACTCAAGATTTAGTTCTAGAGATAATAGGTTATATGTTTTTGACAATTTAATTGAAGAAGAAACTATTCCAACTATAACTAATTATTCATGGACAGTTACTAAAAGAAGTTGGCAACCAGATTTTGAACCAGCAGACGATAGTATATTTAGAAAGGTATAAATAAATTAAAAGAGTTTAAAGGAGAACAATATGGAATTTAATGCAAAGAAATGTAAAGAAGATTTAGTTGAATGGATTAAAGCAATTGTAGGAGATAGTACAGTTGTTATTGGAATTAGTGGTGGTACTGATAGTTCAGTTTGTGCTGCACTATGTGTAGAAGCATTAGGTAAAGATAAAGTGTTTGGTGTATTAATGCCAGATGGCCGACAAGAGGACATTGGTATGTCTTTGAAACTGGTTAATCATTTAGGTATTAATCATAGAATAATTAACATTAAAGACGTTACCAAGGAATTAAGAAATGCTATATTTTATGGTGGTTCATTAACCAATAATACAATTGATAAAAAATTAAAAAGTGCTTCTACATGCTTTGGAAAACCTATTAAATTCAATGATGTTTATGAAACCAACACCCCTGCTAGAATTAGAATGACTACACTTTATGGTGTAGCAGCAATTCTTGGAAATTCAAGAGTTATCAATACTTGTAATTTAAGCGAAGACTGGGTTGGCTATTCAACAAAGTTTGGCGATAGTGCAGGAGATTTCTCACCACTTGCTCATATTACAAAAACTGAAGTTAAGCAATTAGGTTATGAATTAGGACTACCTAAGGATTTAATTGAGAAAGTTCCAAGTGATGGTATGAGTGGTATGAGTGATGAAGAAAAGTTAGGATTCACTTATGATGAACTAGATACTTATATTAGAACTGGTGTTATTGAAAATCTTGAACATAAGGAAAAGATTGATAGAATGTATTATGCTAATAGACATAAGATTGATCCAATGCCAAAGTTCTTAGAAATTGGAATCGAAGCCTATAAAGAAAAGAAACCTAAGCCTGTAGTTTGTACAATTTATAATACGAAGTAGGAGCGTGGTTATAGTGCTTAAAGAATTATTAGAAAAATATGATCTTAAGCTAGCTGTAGCTGAATCTTTAACTGGTGGTAAATTATCTGCAAAGATTTGTGAAGAACCTGGAATAAGCTCTGTTTATCTAGGTTCTGTCACATCTTATACAGATGAAATTAAATCTAAAGTATTAAATGTTGATTCAGATTTCTTAGTTAGATATGGACCTTATAATAGTCAAACAACACGTCAAATGTGTGATGGTCTTTTAGAATTAACTGGTGCTAATATCGCAGTGGCAATTTCTGGTGTAGCTGGACCTGGTTCTAATCGTGGAACTCCAGCTGGAAAATTCTATGTTAGTTTATTAATTAAAAGATATAATAATATGACTCAAGCTGGTGGATTTGAATATCAAATATTTAATGATGATAGAGAAAAAGTTAGAGAATATGCAGCACAAATGGCTTATGATTATTTAATAAGTTATTTATTAACACATGAGATTTATTAATAGTCATATTGTATATTATTATATATGAGGTGAACAATATGAAATTTAGATTTCCAATTTTAATTAAAGCAAAAAGAATTAGAGGTTTTTTAACATACTTTCCTAATTTAGATCCATCAACTATTTTTGAAGCTGAGATATTCGAAGATGATACTTATGGTATTTCTGAACTAAATGGAAGCTATAAATATACATTTAATGATAGAGTATCAAATAGTATTAGAATCCACATTACTCGTAAGTTTTGTTGTTATAATGACGATGGAAGTAAGTGGTTAAATCCAAGAGCTCAAGGTGGTTTATGGTATATTGAAAAACCAAACTATCAGTATATAGCTCGTACTGGTATTGAGGTAATTGATCCTATGGAAAAGAATTATTTATGTGTAAGATTTGAGTATTTAAATAGAAAGAAATATGAAGATTGGTCTAAGAGATTTATTATGGTTCCAGCTCGAGAAGCTGAATTATTAAATCTTGAAGAAGATAGAATTAAAGATAAACGAGATTTTATTTTAGTAGAATCTAAATCAAATTCAAGTGGTGTTGAAATAGCTAGAATTTTAAATACTTGTTGGAGAGAAGTATTACCACCATCAGATTATGAACCTAGATTTAAATTAGATAGAAAGATTTTAGCTGGTCCTAAGGCTGCTAGAGAGTGGATGAGTAATCACGGAATAGTTCCAGAGATATTTAATAAATCAGAATGTGAAATTAAAAAAGGTATAAATTATCTTTTAGATGAAGGTCTTCCTTATGGCAGTCTTGTTCAAATTGCTGGTAGTGATTCATTAACATCAATTGGAGATTCTAAGCGCATTGCAGATAAAGTTGATGATAGTAGTCTTTGTATGAAGATAAGTGCAGTAAAAGAGGCAGACGTTCCAGCAGAAAAGTACCATGCATTAGAACATGAAGTTGAAAGACTTAAAGCTTTAGTTGTTGAACAAGCTTTAGAAATATCAGAATTAAAGAGGAGTAAAAATTAATATGAATATAAAAGTAATTACTGCTGTAGAAAAGTATGAAAAGCAGCCAGGAGAAATTACTTGTTTCTTAGCTGGAGGTATCACAGATTGTGGTGAATGGCAAGATGAAGTAATTAATTATTTAGAGAACGTTGACGTTGATTTAACTGGATTAGTATTATTCAATCCAAGACGTAAAAACTTTCCTATTCACGATCCTAATGCTTCTAATGAACAGATAACTTGGGAATTTAATATGTTAGAACAAATGGATATATTCTCAATGTATTTTGCGAATAGTCCTAAGTCTGTTCAACCTATTTGTATGTATGAATTAGGAAGAAACTTAGCAAAGATGGAAGTAAGATTTCCAAATGATTACATGAATAGAATTACTGTTAGTGTAGAACAAGGTTATAGTAGAGAGCAAGATGTAGTTATTCAATCTAAGTTAGCCATGAGAGGTCAAGACTTTGTTGAAACTAATTCAAATCCAGAAAAGCATGCTAATACAATTATTAGAGCATTTAATTGGGTAAAAACTTTAAGAATTAAACCTATTGTTAAATCTGAAAATCAAACATTATTATCTGTAGATTTAAATCTAGATAAGAAGTTTTTAAAGTTCTATACTGCTCATTATATGACTAATAATCAGTCTAGAGATTATTTCTTTGTATCAAGAAATAGTATGAAAGATTTAGCGATCAATCATGATTTTGTTAAGCCAACAGCTATCGAAGCATTTACTTATTATGTAGATCCAGAGACTATGGAAATTAAAGTTGTTATGATTGAAGAATTCCGTAGTGCTTTAGGAAGATATGTAAATTCATTTGTTGCTGGATTAATTGAAAATAATGAAGATGTTAATAAGGCTATTGAAAGAGAAGTTTATGAAGAAGTTGGTGGTAAGGTAGAAAAGATTACATTACTTCAAGACTATCCTCTATCAATGTGTGCCGGTATGTGTGATGAAGCAAACTATATGGCTGTTGTAAAATTATCTTCAATTGGTAAACAACACTTAGAAGCAACAGAAGATATTAAGATTAAAGTTTATTCTTTAGACGAACTAAATTCTTTAATTAAAAATAATCAGATTTATTTAACTGCTTCAGGATTACTAGGTTATTTAAGTATTTTAAGTATAGTAGGTTAGGAGTTAAGTTATGACTGAACAAGACTTTTTAAAAGATTATAATGTTAATGAATTTAAGGATAGACCATCTATTGCAACAGACGTTGTAATCTTAAGTATGCATCAATTAGGTAATTCTTATAAATTAGAAGTTTTAGTAACTAAAAGAAAAGATTATCCATTTAAAGACATGCTACAAATTCCTGGAGGATTTGTTCAGCCTAATCTTTCTTTAGAGGATAATGTTAGATTTAAATTAAAAGATAAAATAACTTATCCAAATTTAGATCCGGATAAAATTCATATTGAACAATTATATACTTATGGTGCAGTAGATAGAGATCCAAGAACAAGAGTTATATCAGTAGTTTATTATTCTATCCTACCAGTAAATGCTATGTGTTATTTACCAGAAGAATCTAAAGCTGAAACTAATAGTGGATGGGTATGTCCATTTACATTTAATTGTTCTATGGCTTTTGATCATAAACAAATCATTGAAGATACAGTAAAAAGATTACAAGGAAAATTAGATTATACAGATATCGCTTTTGAATTCTTAAAATCAAAAAGAGCATTTACATTATATGAATTAAAATTAGTATATGAAGCTATCTTAAATAAGAAAATCGGCTTAGCTAATTTTAGAAGAGATATATTGAAAAGATATGGTGATCGATTAGAAGTTATTGATGGATTAGAAAGCACTGAATTTTCTAAACGACCTAGTAAAGTGTATAGATTAAAGTAGGTGTTATAATGGCTAATTTCTATTTAGTATGTGGAATATCTGGTGGTGGAAAAACTGTATTAAGTAAAAGAATAATTGGTAAAAATCCTAATATAGTTTTTTATGACGTTGATGATTTTTATAAATTAATAAATGGTGATGAGCGAATCCATAAAAATAGTTTTGAGGTTTGGCATTTATTATTTAAAGTTCTACATGAAGTAGAATTGGAAGATCATGATGTATTATTAACTACTAATGCATTAACTGTTGCTCAACGTAGACAATTGATCGAATGGTTTCCAACTTTCAAACATCATTTACTTTGGGTTACAGCTCCACTTGAAAAATGCTTAGAAGGTAATAAAAATAGATATAGAACAATGCCTGAAGATAAATTAATTAATGACTGGCACAGAATGGAATTTCCTAATCCGAGTGAAGCAGGCTGGGATTCGATTGTCCATATTACTAATTGCTGGGATAATGAGAATTATATAATATTTAATTTAAAAGGCAATGTTCAAGAATTAATTAAGATTTAAGGAAATTGAGAATAAAATTTCCTAAATTTTATTGTATAATATAATAGTCAAGATGACTATATTAAATAAATAATTAAGGAGAATTAAAATATGAAAATTACAGAAGCTGGGTTAAAGTGCCCTATTAATTACAAAGATGGTTATGCTATCCATTATTTATCTGAAGAGGATGCTTATAAAGTATATATGTTTATTCCTCAATTAGAACATCATGCAAATGATATTACAAAGTATGTCTTCGTAAATAGAACTAAGGATGCAAAGTTTACTCCAGAAATGTTCAGAGAAATCAAGAGACAGTTTGAACACTTAGCAACATTACATTGGACAGATGCTGAGCTTGAGTACTTAAAGAATATTCGTCACTTAAGAAAACATAAAGGTGCATTAGAATTATTAAGACATCTTACATTAGATCTAAGATACTTAACTAGATTTGAACTAGACGAAAATGGAGATTTACATATTGAAGCTGAGGGTCCAGTATATATTGTATCTCAATTTGAAATTTATACTTTATCAATCGTATCTTATGTATGGAATTTATTTAATGATACATATGATAATATTTATAATGAAGGACTTAAGCGTTGGGCTGCAAAGGCTGCTGGTTTTGAAAAGGGTGGAAAGTATGAACCACTTAAAGGAAAGATTGCAGAGTTTGGTACAAGACGTAGAAACTTACCAGAACTTCAAGATTTTATTGTAGCTAA